>PDWI01003747.1_pt1 | contig 21115 bp, 15 predicted proteins | sample 1430891 | NCBI WGS metagenome assembly PDWI01 (sample SAMN01162508, study PRJNA174530) | Oral metagenome, whole genome shotgun sequencing project. | biome: Marine environment; feature: Marine mammal; material: Swab sample of the gingival sulcus; isolation source: swab sample of gingival sulcus... | reverse complement strand
GGTAATGCCAAAATTTACAATTGCCTCAGCCTTGTTATCCTTAATATTTTCCTTTCCCGTTACAACGGATGTTGTACCAAAATCAAACGCAGATGATTTCAGTTTGTCGTACTTTTCAACATTTAACTGAGCCGCCTTAATGGCAGGATAGTTCTGTTTTGTCAAATTAACAGCCTCTTCCATATTGATAGTTTTTGTCTGCGAAAAAACTATAAGAGGCAAATTAATTACTATTATAATTAGTGTTTTTATTTTTATGTTCATCTTTTATTAATAATTTTTTTTAAATGATTAATGTTTAATGTTCAATGATTAATGGAGGAATTAATTTTTACTACAATAAATAAAGTAATTATCCTACCTACCATTTGAAACAAACATTTTGCTAACTTTTAGGTAAATAGTACAATAAAAGCAAACTTCAAAAATGTATAGTGTCATTAATAATTAAACATTATTTTTCTTTCTTTCAACAATTTGATAAAGTACAGGTAACACCAACAGCGTAAGCAAAGTAGCCGTAAGCATACCGCCGATAACTACGGTTGCCAAAGGGCGTTGTACTTCAGCACCTGCCGAAGTGGATATTGCCATTGGCAAAAAGCCCAAAATATCTGTTGAGGCGGTAAGCAGGATAGGGCGGATACGCCTAACCGAGCCATTTACAATAATATCTTTTAACTTTCCGCTTTGTGTTTTGTGTTCGTTAAAACTGCTAATCAGCACCAGTCCGTTAAGCACTGCTACACCGAATAGCACAATAAAACCAATACCTGCCGAGATACTAAACGGCATTCCACGTAAGTAGAGTGAGACCACGCCACCAACAGCCGAAAGCGGTATTGCGGCATAAATCATCAAAGTTTGTTTAAACGACCTTACAGCCATAAATACCAGCAAGAATATTATTGCCAAAGCAATTGGTACAACCACTTTTAGACGGTTTGTTGCTCGTTCCAAATTCTCGAAAGCTCCACCGTAACGGATGTAATAACCTGCCGGAAGTTCTAATTTTTCATCTAACCTTTGTTGAATTTCTTTAACCAATGATTTAACATCACGCCCACGTACGTTAATACCCACGTAGGTTCGGCGGTTGGTGTTATCACGACTAATTTGCATAGGCCCCGGTTTATAAACCACATCGGCAAGTTCCTTTAATGGAATTGACTGTCCGTCAGGCAAACTGACGTATAAATTACGAATATCGTTAATGTCGGTGCGGTGTTGCTCGGTTAGGCGCAGCACAATATCAAATCGCTTTTCGCCCTCGTACAGCACCCCTGCAAAACTTCCGCTAAATGCGGTTTCTACCAATTTATTTAGTTCTGCAATATTCAGCCCATACTGACCAATTTTTGCACGATTGTACCTGACGGTAATTTGCGGTAAACCCTTTGTCGCCTCAGCATGAATATCGCCTACACCTCTAATATTTGAAATGAGTTTTTGAATTTCTTGGGCTTTGTTTGCCAACACATCAAGGTCTTCGCCGTAAATTTTTACAGCTAAATCCTCACGGATACCGGTCAGCAACTCGTTAAAACGCATCTCAACAGGTTGCGAAAACTCGTAATTAATCCCCGGAATGGTGTGTACAACTTCCTTCATTTTGTGCAGCAAGTCGTCCTTATCAGATACCGCAGTCCACTGATTTTTAGGGTTTAAGATGATGAAACAGTCGCCAATATCCATAGGCATCGGGTCGGTTGGAATATCGGCAACGCCAATACGTGTCTGAATGGAGTTTATCTCATCCGGAAAGGCTTTGAGTAAGGCTTTTTCCACGTTTGTAGATGCGGTAACCGTTTCGCTTAGTGATGTTCCCGGTTTCATTAGAATGTGCATTGCCAAATTGCCTTCGTCAAGTTGTGGAATAAATTCGCCACCCATTCGGCTGAACAGAAAACCTGCTCCAAAAAGCAAAAGCAAGGAAGCTATGATAACTTTACGAGTATGATTCAAAACCCACGAAACCATTGGTCGGTAAGCATTTTCGATGCTTCGTACAATTTTATCGCCTATGTTTAGTTTTTGTTTTTTGGGTATGTTTAGGAACAAGGCACTCATCATCGGGATGTAGGTCAGGCAAAGTATTAGCACACCCAAGACTGCAAAGCCGAAGGTCATAGCCATTGGTTTAAACATTTTGCCTTCAATTCCGCCAAGTGTCATAATGGGTACGAAAATAATGAGTATGATAATCTGTCCAAAAAATGCGGAGTTCATCATTTTTGACGATGAAGTGTAAGAAATTTCGTCTTTTTGTGTGGAATCTAATGTTTTGCCAATCAGCCTGTTTTCTCGCAAGTAGAAGATCATACTTTCAACTATGATTACGGCTCCGTCAATTAATATTCCAAAGTCGATTGCTCCCAGACTCATTAAATTAGCCCATACGTCAAAGATGTACATCATTATAAATGAGAACATTAGAGCTAATGGAATGGTTGAGGCTACAATTAGTCCGCCACGCAGGTTACCCAAAATCAACACCAATACAAAAATGACGATTAATGCACCGATAACCAAGTTTTCGACAACGGTAGAGGTGGTGTTTTTTATCATTTCGCTACGGTCAAGGAACGATTTTATGTGAATGCCTTCCGGTAAGGATTTTTCGATTTTTGCCATTCGTTCCTTTACGATTTTTATTACTTTGTTGGTGTTTGCCCCTTTCAGCATCATAATAATTCCGCCTACAGCTTCGCCTTTTCCGTTGCGTGTAAATGCTCCGTAACGTATTGCTTTTCCGTATTTTACAGTGGCTATGTCTCGGATAAAAATGGGGCGTCCGTCTTGTACTTTTACCACCATATTATTGATGTCGTCGATGTTACGAGCTAAGCCTTCGCCTCTGATGTAATTGACTCTTTTGTTTTTTTCGATGTACGCACCGCCTGTATTCTGGTTGTTGGAATGGACAGCTTCAAACACTTCACTCATCGTAATTCCCATACTTCGCAAACGCTCAGGGTCGATGGATATTTCGTACTGTTTCACGTCTCCGCCAAAGGAATTTACCTCAACTACACCGGGAGTCATCGCCATTTGGCGTTTCACTATCCAGTCCTGTATGCTGCGTAATTCCTTGTTGTCATACTTTTGTTCAAAACCTTTATCTACTTCCAAAATATATTGGTAAATTTCGCCTAAACCGGTGCTGACCGGTGCCATAAAAGGTTCGCCAAAGCCCTCCGGGATGTTTTCTCGTACTTCGCTTAAAGCTTCGCTGACCAATTGTCTTGGCAAATAAGTGCCCATATCGTCATCAAACACAATGGTGACGACCGAAAGTCCAAAGCGAGATATGGAGCGGATTTCAGACACATCAGGAAGATTGGACATTCCTAATTCCACAGGATAGGTTACAAATCTTTCAATGTCCTCGGTTCCCAAATTTGGCGATACGGTAATTATCTGTACCTGATTGTTTGTAATGTCAGGGGTGGCGTCTAACGGAATATTCCGCATTGCATAAATCCCCCCGATAATGAGGGCTATGGTGAATACCCCCACGGCCATTTTATTTTTTATTGAAAATTTTATTATTGAATTTATCATCTTTTGCAGTTAAAAGTTAAGAATTAAAAGTTAAAACGATTTAACTTCTCTAACTCATTCTAATTTGTTGATAATTAGGATTTTGTTGCCGAACCTAAGAGGTTAAAAAAACTCTTAGATTTATTCTTTTTTTACAACAATTATTAAATAATAAGAATTTACAGTTAAAAATTAAGAATGATTTTGACTTTTACATTTTAATTTTCAACTCTTAATTCACTATGTCGTTTGGGGAAGATATAAGTATTTGAAATACTTTTATGAGACGGGAGGTGCTCTAAAGTGCAAGAGCTTTTGTATAAGTTGTTCTGTAAGTTTTGGATTGGTGTTACAAAACTTTAAGTTCTTTGTTGGGGTGTATTTGTAAATATCTGTTTTACAGAATATTATGATGCTTTGAGAAACTGTAATTTGCCTGTGGCTATCCTCGTTATTTTGTTCCTTTTTGCTGACGGTAAGTTCGTTTAGCGAATGGCAAGCCATGGAACGGCTCCCTTCCGAGCTGTGATGATGGCAAATGGTCTCGGATGGCGAGTGCGGATGGGAACAATAATGTAGTAATTTGTGATGATGATGCGGGAATAACAAATGCATAACCACAATCAGCCCTGCGGTGAATGTACTTAGTTGCTTTATTTTAAGACCCTTAGACATCTAATTACCCATTTAGGGTGCAAATGTAATAAAAAAAATGTATTTCGGGCTTAATTTTAAAATTTGTATTTTTTTTGTGAAATTAAAAAATATATTATTTTTGTGTTCTGAAATGTTAGAATTAGTAATCATATAAACCAAGAAAAAAAGAAACAGACAACATCTGAAATATTAAAATAAAAAGCGTTTAGCTTATTTTCTTGTATCGGAAATCCGGAAAATTTCAAATGAGAACAAGAGATAAGATGAATGCTCACGCTTCCGAGCGTGGGCTGTTCTTATTTGTTCTCATGGGTTATTCCGGAACCTCCGATACAAAATAAGATATAACAGTTCCCACGCTTTTTTCATGTATATATTTTTTTAACAGGTCGGTTTGGGGAACTGTAATCGGCAATTAAAAAATATCATTATGAAAAAAAAGCATATTTTATTTTTTGCAGTTATTACGGCACTGGTTTTGACCGGTTGCAAGAAAGATGAGGTTGTAAAAGAATCTTCGACTTCGACTTCGGTTATAGAAATTGATGGCAACAGTTCTGTTACTGATGAAAGAAAAGCTACATTGGAGGTTACTCTTACGGAAATAGAAGAGTATAAAAAATTAGGGGTAGTGCTGGGGGTACAACTAAAAATTGCACCGAATACTTTATTGGAAAAGATGCATGTGGATGTGTTCGGAAATGCTCAATTTGATGTAACGAAGTATATCGGAAAAACATTGAGCGTCGAACCGATCCAAGAGAAGATAGAGATATTTCCTGTAGAAGGCTCTCTTCGTTCGTTAAAAATTCACGAAGGACAAAATTCACTTTCGATTGGCTTGCCTGATCCTCAAAGATATAAAGCAAGAATTGAAGTGTTGGACGGTACGGAACCTGTAAAGGATGTAAAAGTCTATGCAGTAAGTTTCTTGAATAGACCGGCTCTGGACCTTATAACGTTATCGGGAAGCAAGCCTTTGTTTCCTTTCCCTTTTGCGATTACTAATCAAAAAGGTATTGCGGAGTTTCCCCATTTGGATGCGACCGAAGGAACAGAATATTACTTCGTGGTTGTAACTGAAGAACCTTCTTCATTAAGTAAAGGTAAATACAGCAAAGTCCTTTTAACTCTCGATGATATTTGGAAAAAAGGAACAATCAAACTGCCTCAATCTTCTATTCAAATCAATTTTGAATCCTTGGAAGATTTGTCCGGAATGAAAGTGAAATTGTATGGCAAGTCTAATTTGACAGATTTGAAATATACCGAGTTTGTCGGCTTACAAGAGTCTTTTGTTCTTTTCCCTGAGGTGGCTCCCGGCAAATATTATTTCTCTGCGGGCGAAAAATCCGGTTGTCTTTATGTGTCTCAAAATGGAGCCGGAATTGAAGTAAAAAAAGGTGAGGATTTTTATTCTGAAACAATAAAAATTGTAAAAGGAGGGACCTTGAGACTCCGATGTGCCTCTTCAAATCCTTACACAGTAAGCATAGTAGACAGCAAAAATAAATATTGGAATTTTGAAATGGACGGGAAAACAACCGAAAGAATCAAGCTGCCCGAAGGTGTGGCGCAGATAAAGATCAAACAAAAAAGCGGCTATATGATTTATCCGACCAAAGAGGATTTTAACGTAAAAATTAAGTGCGGAGAAGTTAGTATTTGTTTCCCCTCCGACAAATGCGATTAAATCAATCAATACAGTCAAATAATTTTTAATCATAAATAAAGATAAATACAATGAAAAAGCTATTTTTTGTGGCAGCGGTGAGTATGCTGTTGGTATTCCCTGCCTGTAAGAAAAAAGTAAAAACTTTTGCTAAAGTAAGAGTCGAAAATGCTTTCGGGAAATCCCAATCCGGAGTTACGGTCTATATGTTTGATGACGATTCCGGTCCCGGGACTACTTTCTTTTCCCCATTTTATGCACATAAAAAAGTGGTTACCGAATCAGACGGTGTTGCAACTTTTGATTTGCAAGATGTAGAAGATTTGGATGTAGTCGATACGCAGACTACGCTTTATTTTGCGGTTCAAAGAGGAAGTAAACTTTACCACAAAGGTGTAACGATACGAAGCGGAGAAACGAAATCTTTGACTATTACAGTTCCCTAATCCTGAAATAATCATCAATATCAAGCAGCCTGTTTTGCTTTTCATGGGCAGCGGGCTGCTTTTTTGTAAATAATAATCAAATGAGAAAAAAACATACACTTATGCTGCCGGTTATTCTGTTTATCGCCTTAGTGCTCCAGCCTGCTTGCATGACCACTAAAACAAATGTGGGAAATTATCAAGAGATGCAAGGCGAAGAATATACTTATGCCAAAGGGAAGCAACTTTGGTTCTTGTGGGGAATTTTTCCTCTCGGACGAACTGCTGTAAATACCCCGAAGCACGGAAATTGTCAGGTCGTTACACGCTATTATTTCGGAGATTTTTTAATAGCCGGTCTTACTGCCGGCTTATTACGTTCATATACAATCAAGGTTGTTGCGAAAAGACCTCCGGTTGCTCCGGCAACTTCTCCGCCGGATTCTACAAAAATCGAATTACAGTAGATCTAATTTGTTCTTTCGTACAATGGTTGGGCTTTAAATATTTGATAATAAGAGTGTTGTAAATTAAGAAAAAGCAAGTAAACAGTAGGGGATTCGGGATAAATTACGAGCAACACAAAAAAGTAGCTTAATAATCGAAAAAAAATATACTTTTGCTGTTGTGTTGAATTTTTATCACGTATAGATTTGAATATATGCTTAAGACGAAAGAAAAGATATTGATTGCATTTTTGTTGTTTGCCGTGCTTCCCCTTTCCGCTCAACAAAAGAAGAGGCAATTGTTGCAAAATCAAGCTGAAGAGGAGAAAATAAGTCAGCGACAAGGACAAGGGCAAGAGCAAAGGGCTGTGTATGGTTATGGACTTCGCAAAAAGGCAAAGAAGTCTTATTTATCCGGGCATTCGGAACTGTTTCTGAAGATTTTTGAAAGAGGATATTATACCGTAGAACTCGGCAATCAGATAATGAGTAATCCGCACGGGAAATTTCGTTTTTTTGAATTACCGCCGGAAAGAATGACTTTATCCGTGTATAAAAACGGAGTTTTACTTTATCGTTCTCCGATTTCAATCCCCGATAAATCTCGAATGTTATTGGATTTTACTTATGACGGTCTCTATATTTTGGATGTTTTTCCGATTCCCTTGCGTGATGATTGGGAAGTGGTCGTTGTTCCGGTCGGAATGCCTCCCGAACAATTTCAGAAGTTCAAAAATGCGATCAAAAAAAATGCTCGATTCAATGATGAAAAGATACGCATGATTCGCATGCAAGTAAATTCGGAAACTTTTTTTACTGCTTCGCAAATCAGGGAGTTAGTGAATATGTTGGACTTTATTTCCGACAAACTTAGTATGGCAAAAGAATTGTATGATCATTGCGTGGATCCGGACAATTACTTTATCTTATTGGAAGATTTCGGCTTTGGTTTTCATAAAGAGGAATTGGAAAGTTTTATTCGCAAAAAAAGAGCTGAACGCTAAGTTTTTTACCCTTTTTTTTTGATATGAACACAAAAAAGACCGAATACTCTTAAAATATCCGGTCTTTGCAATATAGTTAAGTTCAGGTTTTTATTATTCTTGTTCCGCTAAAAATCGTTCTGCATCCAAGGCAGCTTTGCAACCGCTTCCTGCGGCTGTGATTGCTTGTCGATACGTTTTGTCTTGCACGTCTCCGCAAGCAAAGACACCGGGGATCTTGGTCTTACTTGTTCCCGGAACCGTTTGGATGTATCCGGTCTCGTCAGTGTCTATAAAATCTTTAAAAATATCCGAGTTGGGTTTGTGCCCGATTGCCAAGAAGAAACCATCTACTTCGATTTTGACTTCTTCGGCGTCTGCTTCTCCGGCGCGTTTTATTAATGTTGCCCCTGTTACTACGTTTGTCCCGGTTATTTCTTTAGTTGTGTGTTCATACAGTATTTCTACATTGGGCAGGCTTTCTACTCGTTTTTGCATGGCTTTAGAGGCTCGCATGTAAGGTTTGCGGACAATCAAAAAGACCTTCTCTGCCAATCCTGCAAGGTAAGAAGCTTCTTCGGCAGCGGTATCTCCTCCGCCGACTACGGCTACCTTTTTTCCTTTGTAGAAAAAACCGTCACAAGTGGCACAGGCAGAAACTCCGGAACCTTTAAATTTTTCTTCAGACTCCAAGCCGAGATATTTGGCTGTTGCTCCGGTGGCAATGATAACGGTTTCGCAGTGGTACTCTGTTTCGTCATCAACAACAACTTTGAACGGGCGGCTTGAAAAATCTACAGAAGTTGCCATACCCCATTGCATATCAGTACCAAATCTTTCTGCTTGAGATTTGAGATCTTCCATCATTTCCGGACCGGTGATTCCTTCCGGGTATCCGGGAAAATTTTCCACCTCAGTTGTACTCATCAATTGCCCGCCGACTTCCATTCCTTGTACCATCACCGGCTGCATATTGGCACGTGCAGCGTATATGGCTGCGGTATATCCTGCGGGTCCGGAGCCGATGATTAAGCATTTTGCTTGTTTTGTTTCCAAATCTTCTTTTCTTTTGTTTTCTTTTGTCGGATTTATATCCAGAGTCTTAAATTTCATTCGTTTTATTTTTCAAAATTTACAGTATAATCAAGAACTTCAAAATATATGCCTTTCTTTTTTTATGTCTTTTTGTCAGTTCTTTTCAGTTACAAACAGCAAAGAAAAAGAAAATTTGACATAATTTTTGAATCCGCAAAATAGAAAAGAAATGCGGTATTGTTTATTTTCTTTGTATCTTCGCGTTTTATTGTCGGGGAATGCAATGTCGATGCAAATGAATTTCCGGAAGTAACTATTCTAAAAAGAAATGATCTCTTTTCCTAATGCAAAAATAAATATAGGTTTGCGGGTTATCCGAAAAAGAAAGGATGGCTATCACGATTTGGAAACTGTTTTTTATCCTTTACAACTTTCTGATTCTCTGGAATTTGTAAGAAGTAAAAAAAAAGAGTCCTTCCAAATATCCGGGCTTGCTCTTTCCGGAAAATCCGAAGATAATTTGGTGTGGAGAGCCTACAAATTGTTACAGAAAGAATATGATTTGCCGGCAATACAGGCGCATTTGCACAAAATAATTCCTGCCGGTGCCGGCTTAGGGGGAGGATCGGCAGATGCTGTTTTTATGTTGCAAATGCTTAACAAGGCTTTTGATTTACAACTTTCTGAACAAAAAATGAAAGATTTTGCGTCTATGTTGGGAAGTGATTGCCCTTTTTTTCTCCGCAATCGACCCACTTTTGCAGAAGGTACGGGGAATATCATGTCGGAAATCTCCTGTGATTTAAGTCCTTATTTTATTTTAGTGGTAAAACCGTCCTTGCATGTGGCAACGAAAGAGGCTTTTTCCGGGATTGTTCCTAAAATTCCGGATACTTCTTTAAGAAAAATAATACAAACTCCTGTTCGTGAATGGAAAAGTCTGATTATCAATGATTTTGAGCCGGTTGTTTTTGCAAAGTATCCGGAAATAGCGGAGATTAAAAGACAGTTGTATGATTCCGGAGCTGTATATGCACAAATGTCGGGGAGTGGTTCGGCTGTTTTTGGGATATTTGAGGAGGAACCTCGGATTGCCGTAAATTTTGCCGACTGTTTTTGTTTTTTGCAAAAGCCTTTAAAATAAAACAGGAACACCCGAGGGATGTTCCTATTCTTTTATCAAACTTTAAGTATAAGGCCGGTTATTGGTTATAAAAACCGGTTTTTAACTTCTCTTGAATTTCTGAAAAAGCAGCAATTGTTTTTTCCACGTGTTGCATTTCGTGTGCTGCGGTGGGGATGAGTCGTAACATTATTTTTCCTTTCGGTATTACGGGGTAAACCACTGCTGAACAGAAGATTTTGTAATTTTCTCGGAGATCTTTCGTTACCTTTATTATTAAGGTATCGTCTCCGTCAAAAAATACGGGCGTTACCGATGATTCTGTTACTCCCAAATTAAATCCTTTTTCTCTCAAGCCTTGTTGCAAGCTGCGAACAATTTTCCACAATTTTTCTTTGTGTTGAGGTTGGTTTTTTAATAGTTCCAAACGCTTAAAGGCACCCATGACCATGGGCATCGGCAGGGACTTTGCAAAAATTTGCGAACGCATTGTATAGCGTAAATAATCAATGATTTCTTTTTTTCCGGCTATAAACGCCCCGATTCCTGCCATTGCTTTGGCAAAAGTTCCGAAATAAAGATCGACCTTGTCTTGCACTCCGAAATGTTCGCCGGTGCCGGCTCCGGTTTTACCCATAGTTCCAAAGCCGTGAGCATCGTCAATCAGCAAGCGGAAGTTGTAACGCTCTTTGTAATCCGTGATGGTTTTGAGATTTCCTAAATCACCTTCCATGCCGAAAACTCCTTCTGTAATTACTAAAATTCCACCTTTGTTTCCGTTACGATTGATATAGGAAGTAGCGTGTTTCAATTGCTTGTCAAGACTTTCCATATCGTTGTGTTTAAACACAAATCGTTTGCCGATGTGCAGACGACACCCATCCAAAATACATGCATGAGAGTCTGAGTCATAGACAATTACATCATTCTTATCCAGCAGTGTGTCAATGATGGAGACCATGCCTTGATAACCAAAGTTGAGCAGATAACCACTTTCTTTTTTGACAAAGTCGGCAAGTTCTTGTTCCAACTGTTCGTGATACTTTGTATTTCCGGTCATCATTCTTGCTCCCATAGGATAGGCCAATCCCCATTCTTTGGCAGCTTCGGCATCTGCTTGCCTGATTTCCGGCAGGTTTGCCAATCCCAAGTAATTGTTAACACTCCACGTAATTACTTCATTCCCTTGGAACTTCATCACGGGTCCTATTTCTCCTTCCAATTCCGGGAAGGTCATGTACCTGTGTACCGATGCTTGGTATTTGCCCAAATCGGTTTTAGAGGTGTCTAGTTTATTAAAGATGTCCACGTTTTTATTCCTTTTATGTTCGTAAAAATTTTGAATGGCAAATGTAGAGATAATATCTCATTAGAAAAAAGAAATTTAAGGGGAAATAAAGTTTTTGATTGTTTTTTTTACCTTTGTCAGAGTTTTTGACACTGATTTTATGCAAAAAAAAAGAATCTTAATTTGTTTGGATAAGTTGAAAAATCTCCATTGTGGTTTGGGTCAAGTCTCTTATCATTTCGGAAAGGAAATTTTAGAGAAATCTCCCGATGATTTTGAAATTACTTTTTTGCTTCCGAAAAAAGGCTTTGAACTTTTTGAAAAGGAAACTTCTTGTGTGCGTTTGAAGTTCTTCAGGCGATATTTTCCCTTATACATGCGAAAATTTGATATTTGTCACATTCCGTATCAATTGCCGAGTTATCGTTTTTTTGGGGCAAAAAAAAATGTAATGACGATTCATGACTTGAACTTTATTTTTACCAAAAATCCGGCAAAGTCGAAAAAATATTTACGAAAATTACAGCGAAATATTGAATGTGTTGATGCGCTGGTTTTTATTTCCGAATTTACGCGAAAAACGGCTTATGAACATTTACGTATTCCTGAAAAGATGCCAACTTCTGTGATTTATAATGGTGTTTTTGCCCCTCAGAAGTCTGAGGATTATCCCACAGATCTGTCGGGTAAGAAATTTTTGTTTTCTATCGGGCAATTTTTTGAGAAAAAGAATTTCCATGTACTCCTTCCTTTTATTCAAGATTTTCCGGAGGATATCATTTTAGTAATTGCGGGGCAGAATGATACGGCTTACGGTAATCAAATGAGACAAGAAATTAAGGAATTGGGTCTTGAGAAAAAGGTGCTCCTCCTCGGAAGAATTTCTGAAACACAGAAAGGATATTTGTTTCACCATTGTGAGGCTTTTTTATTTCCATCTATTGCCGAGGGTTTTGGACTGCCTGTAATTGAAGCGATGCTTTGTCGTAAACCTGTTTTTTGCAGCCACAGAACCGGTTTGACAGAAATTGGAGACAAATATGCTTTTTTCTGGCATGATTTTTCTCCTGAAAATATGAAAAAAACATATGTTGAAGGGATGAAAAAAGCTGCTGAAGAAAAGTTTCTTGATGCCCAACAAGCATATGCTCAGACATATACTTATGAGAAAAATGTTGCGGAATACATTCGTTTATATCAGCAATTGTCGGAAGATTCTCCGGGAGCGTTAAAAAAATAAATGCAACAGAATATTTGGTTTCTTATAAATCTCTGATTATAAGTATGATAAAAGACTTTTTTGAGTGAATTTTTGAGAGAAAACTGAAGCAGAAACCTTCTTTGCTTCCAGCAGAAAAAAAAGTTTTTTTGTTATGTTAAAAAAAAGATTTACCTTTGCCACCGCTTTTGAAGAAAAAGTAGGGCCAATAGCTCAGCCGGTTAGAGCATCTGACTCATAATCAGGGGGTCCGGGGTTCAAGTCCCTGTTGGCCCACTCCCTTGGGAACACCGTTTGCACTTTGTGGCGAACGGTGTTTTTCTTTTCCCCCGAACTCACTTCAAAGATGTGTCTTGAAACTTCTCTTGTAAGAATCTTCCTGTATATGAGCCGGGGCAGTGAATAATTTCAGAGGGATGTCCGCTGAATACCAAATATCCACCTTCTTCGCCCCCTTCCGGTCCCAAGTCTATGAGGTAATCCGCAGTCTTTATCACGTCCAAATTATGTTCGATGACAATCACGGTATGTCCCCGATCCAATAGCGCATTGAATGCGGCAAGTAATTTTTTGATGTCATGAAAGTGCAAGCCCGTAGTTGGTTCGTCAAAAATAAAAACGGTGCGCTGCTTTGCTTTTTCTTTGCTTAAAAAAGAGGCTAATTTTAGACGTTGAACTTCGCCTCCGCTCAAAGTGGAGGAGGACTGTCCCAACTTTATGTATCCCAAACCTACGTCAGCCAGTGGTTTGATTAAGTCGGCGATCCGTTGCGTATGAGCTTCTTCCGAAAATAATGTATATGCTTGTTCAACAGTGAGTTCCAGAATATCAAATATGGAAAGTCCTCGGTGGGTAACTTGCAGAATCTCCTCTTTAAATCGCTTTCCTTCGCAGGTCTCGCAGGGTAAATGCACATCGGCCATAAATTGCATTTCTACAGTGAGGCTTCCTTCTCCTTTGCAGGTGTCGCACCTGCCTCCGTCTATGTTGAAGGAAAAGTGTGAGGGCAAAAAACGTTGTGCTTTTGCCATGGGTTTTTGTGCAAATAATTTACGAATTTCGTCAAATGCTTTTACATAAGTAACCGGATTGGAGCGTGAGGATATTCCTATGTTTTGTTGTCCGACAAACTCCACGGCATCAATGGCCGAGAGGTCGCCCTCCAAACTTGCATAATTACCCGGTTTTATTCCGGATTCTCTGCATTTTTTTCGTAAAGCGGGATATAAAACTTCACTTACCAAAGAGGATTTGCCGGAGCCGCTGACTCCGGTAACTACGGTGAATACATTCAGGGGAAATTCTACATCAATCATTTTTAAATTATGATGAGTAACTCCTTTCAGAATAATGCGTTGGGTGAAGATACGAGGAAATTCCGGAATGCTAATGCGTTTTCGGTTTTGGATATAAGCAAGGGTCAGCGATTTTTCTACGTATTTGTCTTCGGGTGATAAGTCTTTCAGTTTGCCTTGAAAGACAATTTCGCCTCCGTTTATTCCGGAAAAAGGGCCTATATCTACCACGTAATCAACAGCTTTGATAATGTCTTCATCATGTTCTACTACGATAATTGTGTTGCCGATGTCGCGTAGTTGTTTTAATACTTTGATTAGGCGTTTGGTGTCTCTTGAGTGCAATCCGATGCTGGGTTCATCCAGTACATAGAGAGAGCCTACCAGGCTGCTGCCCAGTGATGTAACCAGGTTTATGCGTTGTGATTCTCCGCCGGAAAGAGTGGAGGAGGGGCGGTTTAAGGTTAAATATCCCAATCCTACATTGTTGAGATAGTCCAAGCGTTTGGTAATTTCTTCCAAAAGTCGCTCGGTGGTGTCTTTTTTGTAGTTCTCAAACACGGGTTTACGGAAAAATTCCGATAAAGAGGATACCGGTAAGTCAACCAAATCCGGCAATGATTTTCCGTCTATTTTTATGTATTCGGCTTCCTTTCGCAAGCGTTTGCCTTTGCAATCGGGGCATTGTGTTTTTCCGCGATAGCGCGATAGCATTACACGGTATTGGATCTTGTGGGTTTCTTTTTCTAATAATTTAAAAAAGTGATAAATGCCGTTGCAGTATTCGTTTCCATGCCATAAAATATCTTTTTCTCTGTCGCTCAATTGGGCATAGGGAGTGTGTATGCGAAAATCGCATTGGCTTGCATTTTTGATGAACTCTTTTTGATAGAGGCTCATTTTTTCTCCGCGCCAGCAAGCCACGGCATTGTCATAGACGGTCAGCGTCTTGTCGGGAATGATCAGGTCAGGGTCAAGACCGATGGTTTGTCCGAATCCGTTGCAAAGCGGGCAGGCTCCTATCGGGTTGTTAAAACTGAAAAGATGAGGATCCGGGGGAATGAATTCGATGCCGTCAGCTTCAAATTTATCGCTGAATTTTTTGGTAATAATTCCGTTTTCGGTATAAATTTTGGTCAAGCAAATGCCGTGACTTTCGTAAAAAGCAGTTTGAACGGAATCTGCGATGCGACTCCGGTTGTCTTCTGATCTTGAGAGAGTTATCCTGTCAATTACAATTTGCAAATCTTTCTTCATTTCAGGGGTAATGAAAGGAAGAACATCTTCTGTTCTTTCAATTTTACCTTGCAATTCGATTCTTTCAAATCCCTGATCTTTAATGATTTGCAATTGTTCGGTTATGGTTCTTCCGGGAGGAAGTGGAGGGAGCGGGGCACAGAGAACAGCTCGGGTATTTTCCGGGAAAGTGAATAAATAATTAACAACGTCGGTTACGGAATGTTTTTTTACTTTTTCTCCGGAAACGGGGGAATAGGTTTCGCCTGCGCGAGCAAAGAGCAATTTTAGGTAATCATAAATTTCGGTGGAAGTACCTACGGTTGATCGCGGATTGGATACGGTTGTTTTTTGTTCTACGGCAATAGCCGGAGGAATCCCTTTGATATAATCGGCTTCGGGCTTGTTGAGTCTGCCCAAAAATTGCCTGGCGTATGCCGAAAGACTTTCCACGTAGCGTCTTTGCCCTTCGGCATAAAGGGTGTCGAAAGCCAGAGAGGATTTTCCGGATCCCGAAAGTCCGGTGATGACAATGAGTTTATCGCGTTCCAGAGATAAGTCTATATTCTTTAAATTGTGTATGCGCGCTCCTTTAACTTCGATACATTCGGTGAAAAGCTCCTCTTGTTTTGCCATACCCTTGCGTTTTTTTTGAAAATCGGGAGCAAAAGTAGTAATTAGATTTTGATAAAAAGGATTTTGGGAGTATTTTCGTCTCAAACTATAGTTTTGATTGCTACAAAGTATTGTTTTGTGCATGAAGAATAAATTCTCCAAGCAATAAAAATGCTGAAAATCAAATCCTCTTCCGGGATTTTTTGTTAAATTTGTAAACCGAAAATCTTAACAAAGGGTGCTTTGTTGCTGCCTTTTATCTTTTTTTGAGAAATATTGCCGAAAAATAAATGAAACGAACCGCAAAATCAGAATTGACAAGATCCCCAAAACGTGAAGAGACAAAAACGCCTTCTTCTCAGTTTCAACCTGTATTCAAAAAAACACTTGACCGCTACCTGCCTTTTGTGCTTGTACTTGTTCTTTTGTTGATGAGTTTTTTTTCCTTCTACGATTTTTTTGTACTCAAAAAAGTCTTTTTATTCACCGGTATCGGAAGTGATTCTGTGAATCAGAACTATCCTTATATATATCATAATCAGTTACTTAGAAAAGAAGGACTTTTTTCTGTTTATTCTTTTTACATCGGTCTTGGAGAGCAATATTATACATCGCCTACTTTGTTTCTTTATCCTGTTTCTCTTTTCTTTTTTCTGCTCAATTCTTTGGTTGTAAACCTTTTTGGACACGAAACTTTGGTTTATCTCCGTTTTTTTGAAATTTATTTGTTTTATATCATTTTTTCCGGAATTGTCTTTTATTATTATCTGCGCACCATTGCTTGCAAACGATATACAGCCTTTATCGGGGCTTTACTGGTTACATTTTCCGGCTATATGGTTATCGGCAGTTCTTGGGGATTTTGTTCGGTGATTGCCGCAGCCGTCTTCCTGCTTTTTTCTTTTGAACAATTGTACTTGAAAAAACGACCCTATTTTCTTCCCTTCGCCATTATGTTTTTGGGCAATATATATGCAATTTATATTTACGGTCTCTTCTTGTTGATATACAGCTTGTTTCGTTATGCGGCAGATAATGAACGCTTGGGGCGAGGATACCTCAAACTTGCCTTTCAACTTGCCTTGTGGACATTTGTATCCTTGTTGATTCATTCCAATATGGCGATTGTGAATTTCCTAAAGATGTTGTTTAGTCCGCGTGGTTCCGGAAGCACTTCCTATGCGGCAGACTTGTCCGAACATTCTTCTTGGTTGCCCGAAGACGGCCTGGGTGCTACCGGAATTATGCGCTTTTTCTCCGGAGATATGCTTGGCGGGGGGCTGCAGTTTCGCGGTTGGGGCAACTATTTTGAGGCTCCTGCATTTTATATCGGCTTAATCACTTTATTGCTTGTTCCACAGGTATTTACAATGCTTTCAAAAAGAAAGAAAATCGTTTACGGAGTTTTTCTTGCCTTTTGGATTTCCACCTTTATTTTTCCGAAAATAAGATTAGCCTATTTGCTTTATACCGGAGATTATTTTCGGCAAGGATTTGACTTTTTTATACCTTTCGCCTTTCTTTTTGTGGCGCTGCAAGTTTTGAACTTTTTGACGGAAAATGTAAAAATAAACCTTCCTTTACTTTTGGGCACATTGGCAATACTTCTTTTTTTCCTCTTTTTTCCTTATTCTTCTTTGCCGCAAGATGCTATTCGGCAGGATTTGCGCATCAAGGTTTTGGTCTTTTTATTGCTTTATACCGGTATTTTGATTTTGTTTAACTTTTACCGAGAATATGCCAAAATTGCCCTTGTATTGTTGCTCGTTGCGGAACTCTCTTATTTTGCTCATCAATCTTTTTCGGAAAGAGAGGCGATAAGCAGAGTTGAATTTGACCGAACAAATGCCGGCTATAAGGATGGAACCAGAGATGCTGTAAAGTATTTAAAATCAGCAGATAAGAGTCAGTTTTATCGGATAGAAAAAGATTACAGGTCAGGTAGTGCGGTACACGGAAGCCTCAATGACGGAATGGCGCAAGGCTATTACGGAACTTCTCAATACTTGTCCTTCAATCAATTGAATTATGTGAAATTTTTGGAAAAAATAGGCTTGATACAACCGGGAGACGAATCAGCCTCTCGCTGGATTACGGGGTTAAAAAATTATCCTTTGTTGCAAACTTTTGCCTCCGTAAAATATCATTTCAGCAAAAGTAAAAATCCGGCATTTGAAAACTTCGGCTTTGACCGGATGTCTGAAATATCCGGCATCAAGATTTTGAAGAATCGCTTTGCGCTGCCCTTCGGTTATACTTATGACTCGTATATTTCAGCTTCAGATTTTGAATCTTTGATGAGGTATAGATTGAATCCGAAAACCTTGAATAACCTTCGTAAAGATTTGATAATTATTGGATTAGAAGCTGTTGAGGCAGAGGAGATTATTCAAAGAATACGTTCTCTTTCAGGAAAGGATTATCGTAAAAAGACTGCTTTTGAAAACGATTTGAAGGGTATTTTATCGCAGGACGTTTACAATCGAACACGAAAAGTGATTGTATCGGCTGCGGTTGATAATTTCCGTATGCAGACCGCTTTGCTCGGAGCCTTTGTGCCTAAAAACGACAGTGCAGCGCATCTAAACAATTATCGACAAATTACTCCCGGTGATACTGCCGTAATAACTGCCGCCGAGAATTTTAATTTTGAAAAATACGAGCGTCTTGTAAAAAATTTAAAGGAAGACACTTTTGTAATCACAAAATTTAAGCAAAATCATATAGAAGGAAACATAAGTGTGTCAAGTGCAAAAATGTTGTTTTTCTCGCTTCCTTATGATGAGGCTTGGCGATTGAGAGTAAATGGAAAAAAGGCAAATTTACAACTCGTCAATTGGGGATTTTCAGGCGTGGAATTGCCGGCGGGTAATCATCATATATCTTTGATTTACAAACCTTTATACTCCGGCATATCTTTTTACTTTTCCTATTTCTTTTTCCTGCTTTTTTTGATTTACATCATTTATGATATACGCAAAAAACGAAAAAATAAATCATTTTAATTCAAAAGTAATGAAAAAAATATTGTTAGTTATTGTATTGACATTGCCAACATTTATGAATGCTCAAAATTGCAATTGTGAGCAAAACTTTCAATGGGTAAAAAAGACTTTTGAGGAAAACGATGCGGGATTCGCCTATGCAATTGAAAATAAAGGAATAAAGTCTTACGAGCAACACAACAAGATTTTTGAACAAAGGATAAAAAACATAAAAGATATAACTGCCTGTACAAAAGCACTTAATGAGTGGTTACGTTTTTTTCGTTCCGGACATATTGGTATTCAACAAATCAATAATTCAAATGAAAAAAACTCTCAAGATGAAAAAGATATAATAAATAAGTTCAAAAATTGGCAAAAGTTAGAAGTAAATTTAAACGAATTTAAAACATATCTTGATGGTAAAACAGAAAATGATTTTGAAGGTATTTGGGTGTCAGAGCCTTACGAAATAGGAATCAAAAAAGTTGATGACAAATATTTAGGTTTTATTATAAAAGCCGATGGTGTTTATTGGACTAACGGGCAAATTAAATTAGAAATCGACAAAGATTCTGCGACTTTTTATATGAGAGACCATTCTGTACAGAATTTTGATAAAGCCGAACTAATTGGTGAAAATTTTATTGAAATTGGATTTTTGACTCTGAAAAGAAAGTATCCTAATATCAGAAATGAAGATAAAGATATTGCATCATATATCAGAGCAATGGAAACCAATGAGCCTTATTTTGAAAAAATTAATAAAACTACAACGCTGTTAAGAATACCAAGTTTTGCTTGGCAAGAAAAACATAAGATTGATAGTGTAATTTTAGCAAATAAAAAAACTATATTAAACACTCCGAATTTGATTATTGACATAAGAAACAATGGGGGAGGCAGTGATGGCAGTTTCAAGGAACTTTTGCCTATTTTATACACAAACCCTATTAGGACGGTAGGAGTAGAATTATTATCGACACCATTAAATAATAAAAGATATTTGGACATATTAAACGGAAAATACGGAGAAATCAGCGAAGAACAAAAGAAAAATTTACAAGAGAGATACGATACGTTAAGCCGGCACATAGGGGAATTTGTTATGCTAAATAAATCTCCGGTATCAGTAACAACCTATAATACTATTTATAAGTATCCTCAAAACATTGGTATCATAATTAATGAATTTAATGGCAGTACGACAGAACAATTTTTACTTGCCGCCAAACAAAGTAAAAAAGTAAAACTGTTTGGCACAACAACAGCAGGTGTGCTTGATATTTCCAATATGTATTTCGTTCCGTCTCCTTGCAATCAATTTCAGTTAGGTTATTGTTTATCTAAAAGCAAACGCATACCGGATATGGCGATTGATGACAAAGGCATTCAGCCCGATTTTTATATAGCTAAGGATATTCCAAAGCATAAATGGTTAAATTATGTAATAAAAATATTGAATGAATAGAATCTTGCAGGATAATAAATCACCTCAAATTATAACGGACAATGCCTAAACTCTTTATAGTTCCCACGCCGATAGGAAATCTTAATGATATGACATTCAGGGCAATAGACGTGCTTCGGAAAGTCGATTTTATTTTAGCGGAAGATACTCGAACCACAGGGATTATACTCAAACATTTCCAAATCGAAAACCGCTTACAGGCATATCATAAATTCAATGAACATAAACAAACACAGGCAGTTGTCAAGCAGATTGAATCTGTAGAGTCTGCCGCTTTGGTGAGCGATGCCGGGACACCGGGAATTTCGGATCCCGGATTTATGTTGGTCAGAGCCTGTGTCGGGGTAAATATTCCGGTTGAAACATTGCCCGGAGCAACGGCTTTCGTGCCGGCTTTGCTTAATTCAGGTTTTCCGATGACTTCCTTTTGTTTTGAAGGTTTTTTACCTCCGAAAAAAGGCAGAAAGAAGAAGTTACAACTCCTTGCCGAGGAAGTGCGCACGATTATACTTTACGAATCTCCTTACCGATTGTTAAAAACATTGGAGCAGATACGCGAATATTTCGGGGAAGAGAGAGAGTTGTCGGTCTCTAAGGAGATCAGTAAAATACACGAAGAAACCCTGCGAGGGACTCCTACGGAACTTATCGGATTGTTTACGAAAGAGAAACTGAAAGGGGAATTCGTCATTGTTATTCACGGAGCAGAAAAATAGTCTTAGTTTGACCTTTTGTCGTCTTCTTGTAAAGAATCCCGGACTTTCGGGCAAGTGCGTTTTTGTTTTTAGATCTTGTGTTGCACAAAGTTATTTTATTTCTAAAGTTTCTAAGCAAAGTTAAGTATAAATCTTTGTTTTTACAAATAACAATAGAGGCTGATTTTAAGCAAGTTTGTAAAAACGAAAATATCACCTTATTGAACCGGAATAAATAAAACATACCCGATGTTTTTCGATATGTTTATAGGCACGGGTCTAAAACCCTTGTGTTGGAGGTCATTAAAAAATAAAACTTCCCCTAAATGTTCATCAATTAACAAAAAAAACGTATCTTCGCGAAAGTGATTGATATATGAAAAATACCAATGTTATGGCAGGAAAACACATAAAATTCGATTGGGCAA
>PDWI01003746.1_pt1 | contig 21121 bp, 18 predicted proteins | sample 1430891 | NCBI WGS metagenome assembly PDWI01 (sample SAMN01162508, study PRJNA174530) | Oral metagenome, whole genome shotgun sequencing project. | biome: Marine environment; feature: Marine mammal; material: Swab sample of the gingival sulcus; isolation source: swab sample of gingival sulcus... | reverse complement strand
ACTATGATTATACCATAAATAGGCTTAAAAGTCTTGCAATTACTTGATTTTAGACAAAAAAATATGACAAAGTCGTTCTGACTTTGTCGACACTCTGAGGGCATATGCCCTTTTTTTATAAAAATTTTTCCATATGAATTAAATCATAATATTCATTTTCTATTTTTATATGTTTTTTATTTGTTCCTACAATCTGATAACCACATTTTTCATAAAGAAGAATAGCATTTTTATTACAAGAAAAAACAGATAAGCACATTTTTTCAAGATGATACTTTTTCCCCCATTCTTCAATATATAAAATCATTTCTTTCCCAATACCTTCATTCCTATATTCTTTTAATAACCATATACCAAACTCACCAATATGTTGTAACTTTTTCGCTGGATGTCTAAAAGCATGAACAAGACCTATTAGGTTTTTATCATTTTCTGCTGCTACAATAAGATGATAATTAATATCTGAGCACTTATTTATTCTATTTTCTATTTCTTTTTCCGAATAAACGATTTCAGGTTCAACAAGCAAAAAATATTTTTCTTTAGAAACTTCTAAAATACCATCTCTCCAACCTTTACTATGATATGCCTCTGCTTTTTTTAAAACAATTTCTCTATTTTTTTTTGAAATAAATATTTTTTCTTTCATAAAACCTCCTCTTACTATTCTAACATATAAATTTTTCTATTGAAATATCATTCTTTTTACTATAAAATTTATTGATGAGGAATAAAAAATGAATTACAGAAAAAAATTAAAAAAAGAAATCCTAAGAGATATCTATAAACCACTATCACTTGAGATACTATTTTTCTTTCTATGCACAACATCTGCTGCACTAATGCCTTATATGAATAAAATATTATTTGATGAAAGTAGAATAAAAGATAGTATGTTTTTAATCAAATTATTTTCAATCTATGCTTTTCTTATACTATCTAGAAATATTTTTTCCTATCTAACCCAACTATATGAATGGAAAACAGAAAAGAAATATGCTGTTTCTTTACGAAATAAAATATTTATTTCTGCCTATAATAAAAGAGCAAATGAATATGATAAGCTTACTATAGGAAAATATGTTTCTTTAATTAATAATAATGTAGATGCAATCAGTGAAGAATACCTTGAAGCTCTTTATAATATGATTAATTCTATTATGCAGCTTATCATCAATGGATGTATTTTATTTATCTTTATTGACTGGAAAGTAGCTCTTGTAATATTTTCTTCTTCTATGCTGAGTTTAATCATTCCAAAATTAACGGCAAATAAACTAGCAAATAAGCGAAATAATTATATAAAGAGTCTTGGCGATTATATTTCAATCGTAACGGATTTATTTAAAGGGAATCATGCACTTGATACAAAGAGTAAGAAGAGTATAAAAAGCTATCAATTAAAAAATGTCGAAATAATGGAGAATAAAAAATATCAATGGGGGATTTTTAAATCCTTATTAAATATCATCAATAGTTTTATAATGGATATTATATCATTAAGTGCTTTTATTATCATTGGTATTCTTTTATTTAAAAAAGAAATAACCATTGGTACTGGTGTAGCAACTCTAAGTTATATCACCATATTTATCTATCCTATTGATACAATTTTAAAGTCCATAAACTCCATTCATTCATCAAAGGATATGATGGGAGATTTAGGGGAGTTTTTATTTGATCATCCAGTCATTGATGATAGCATTTTAGATAAAATAGATGGTATTAACACCATTCAATTTCAAAATGTATCCGTAAAAAGAGGAGATTTTGAACTTAAGAATTTTACTTACACTTTTGAAAAAAATAAAACATATGCTATTACCGGACATAGTGGTTCTGGTAAGAGTACGATTTTAGATATTCTTTCTGGAAAGATAAAAATTAATAGAGGTTCTGTTCTTATCAATCATATTGATGTGACAGATTATCTTGATATTATTGCCATGAGATATTTTAGCATTATAAATCAGGAATCTCATATTTTTAAAGCAAGTTTTATTGATAATATAACAAATTTTAAAGCTTATAATAAAAATCTAGTAAAAAAAGAATATTTGAATATCAATCTATTAGATAAAATAAGAAATACAGATTCTGATAATCTAAGTGGAGGAGAAAAACAAATTCTCTCGATTATAAAAGCTTCTATTTCTGAAAAACAGATTTTTTTATTTGATGAAGTATGCTCCGCTATGGATAAAAAAACTGAGAAGCAAATCAGAGAGTATATAAAGAATTTAGATTATACGATATTAATTGAAGTAAATCATCATATAACAGATGATTATTCACATATTTTACAATTAGAAGATGGCATATTAAAAAAAGACTTATAAATCAAAAGATCTATAAGTCTTAATTTTTACTCACCAAACGCTTCTTTTCTTAATATATCTGCTTTATCTGTTCTCTCCCATGTCAGATCTAAATCATCTCTTCCAAAATGACCATAAGCAGCCACTTGTCTATAAATAGGTTTTCTTAAATCTAAATCTCTGATAATAGCAGTTGGTCTTAAATCAAAGTGCTTATCAATAAGAGCTTGAATTTGTTCTTCTGGTATTTTACCAGTTCCAAATGTTTCTACATAAACAGATAGCGGTTTTGCTACACCAATGGCATAAGCAAGCTCTATTTCACATCTATCGCAAAGTCCTGCTGCTACAATATTCTTAGCAACATATCTAGCAGCATAAGCTGCTGAACGGTCTACCTTTGTTGGATCTTTTCCAGAAAAAGCTCCACCACCATGTCTAGCATATCCACCATATGTATCAACAATAATTTTTCTTCCTGTTAATCCTGAATCACCGTGAGGACCTCCTATTACAAATCTTCCAGTTGGATTAACATAGTATTTTGTCTTATCATCTAATAATGAGCTATCAATAACATGATTGATAACATGTTCGATTAAATCTTTTTTAATCATTTCCTGTGTAACATCAGGAGCATGCTGAGTTGAAATTAAAACAGTATCTACTCTAACTGGTTTATTATCTTCATATTCTACTGTTACTTGAGTTTTCCCATCTGGTCTTAAATAATTTAATATGCCATTTTTTCTAACTTCTGTTAACCTAAGAGCTAATTTATGAGCAAGAGATATTGGAAGTGGCATTAATTCTTTTGTTTCATTACAAGCATAACCAAACATAATACCTTGATCTCCTGCACCATGATCATTATCTAAATCTTTAGCCTTTGCTTCAGCAGACTTATCAACACCAAGTGCGATATCTTTTGACTGCTCATCTAAAGCAACAATAACGCCACAAGTTTCTGAATCGAATCCAAATTTTGCTCTATCATAACCAATTTCTTTTATCGTGTTTCTAACTGTTTTTTGAATATCAACATAACAGTCTGTTGTAATTTCTCCTGCAACAAGAACAAGTCCTGTTGTAATTGCTGTTTCACATGCAACCCTTGCATCTGGATCACAAGTAATAATACTATCGAGTATTGAATCAGAAATCTGATCACACATTTTATCTGGATGACCCTCTGTTACTGATTCTGATGTAAATAATTTTTTCATAATTTCTTCCTTTCAATAAAAAAAACTTTTCAGAAAGAAAAGTCCGTAAGACCTATCTTTCAGATTACTCTGTAGGATGTAGCACCGTGTATAAACCGGTTGCCGGACTTCATCGGGCCTATTCCCTCAGTCTCTCTTAATAGGATCAATTAATATTAACATACACTAATTATTTTTTCAATCATTTTACAAAAGTTTAATCATTTTATACCTAAATAGTAGAATTTATAGATTAATTATCGCTAACACGATAGGAATTGTTGCAAGTGATAATAATGTTGATATAAATATACACTTTGAAGCAAGTTCATAATCATTGTTATATCTACCTGCAAGTATTGCTCCATTCACTGCTGCTGGTGTTGCTGCAAGTATGACAGGAACTAATAATAAAAGACCATCAAATCCTAAAATTTTAAGTATCCCAAATGTTATCATCGGCATAATAATAAGTCTAAATAGACTAATTAACCAAACTAATACATTCCCAAATATCTCTTTTATATTACTTTCTGAGAGAATAATCCCTATAAACATCATTGACAGTGGTGTTGTCGATTTTCCAACCATTGAAAATGTAGTATATAAGGAATCAGGAAGTTTAATGGATAATATAAATAATGAAAATCCAATAACAACTGCAAATAAACTAGGGTTTAATAAATGCATCAATTTTTCTTTCATCGGTGTTTTATCCGTATTTTCATGTCTAGACATAATATAAACACCTACTGTCCAAGTCATCACATTAAATCCTAGATTAAATATTGCTGCATAAAAAAGTCCTTTTTCCCCTGCAATTTCAAATATGAGTGGATATCCCATAAATCCAGTATTTGAAAAGATAAACATATACTGAAAAATATCTCTCTTCTTACCTTTTAATCGAAATAATTTAGCAAATAAATCAGACAATATCAATGAACCAATATAAAATCCTGCACTGATAACAAGTAACATTCCTGATTTATATAGAAGCTCTTTTGAAAAATCAAATTGCATAGCAATAATAATATAAAAAGGAAGCGTAATATTAAGTACTACTTTCGATAAATGTCCTTTTATATCACTATCTATAAAATTTATTTTCCTCGCTACATAGCCAATTATTATCAGTAAAAATAATGGCAAAATCTTAAATATCATACAATCTCCTACAATGTATCCATCATTTCTTTAAATAATTCTATAAGTATTTTATCCTTTATAGAATCCGTATAAACTCCTTTTGTCTTTAAAAAATCTGATATATAATCTTTGAATTTCCCTTTTCTATCAAATTCATTAATATGACTCTTAATTTCTTCTACAAGCTCTTTTATGGTAATTAGTCTATACCTATCAATATTTAAAAGCTCTGCTGTTTTTTCTATTATATTCAGTAATATCATATTATAATCATAAAAATCAGGGATTTCAAGTATATCACATATTTTAGGTATAATTTTTTCAAATAACATTCTTTTTTCAGGTATAAATTCAATAGAAAGAATCTTAGATAGAGAAACTATCTTTTCTTTTTTTATACTTAAAATATAATTTAATGCCATTTCATCCGTAAGCATATCACTAAAATAATAATACTTACCATAATAATTATTAAACTTTTTAAGAGTATCATAATAGCCCATCTTAACACTTTCAATGCTCACTTCTTTTCTAAAATCTATTGTACCTCCTAATTCCTTAGAAGGTTTAATATATATTACTTTACTCTCATCTTTCACTTTTTGTTTAAATGAATTCTTAGAAATTAAAATAGCTATTATACTCTCATACCCATTTTTCTGAAGTAAATTAATCGGTAAATTATCATATATTCCTCCATCAATAAAAGATTTTCCATCAATCTTTTCTCTTTTAAAAACAGGAAGATAAGAAGATGCAAGTAAATACTCTTGAAGTTTTCCTTTTGGTATATCATTAATCATAATCTGCAGTGGTTTAAAATCCGTTAAAGAATAAGTAACTAAACCAAAATCTTTATCTAAACTTCTGATTTTTTCTTCATCTATGTATGAATGTAAAGTTTTTTTGAAATTCGTTAAATCTACTCCTCTATTTCTTAATATCGTTGTGATCTCTTTTAAAAGATTTTTATAATTAATATCTTCTTTTCTATCCGAAAGATACTTCTTATATTCATCAAAATTATCAGGGATAAGAGAATCTGCATCTAAATTCTCCCAGAAGTCACATAATAGTTCTGAACCTTCCTGAAGATAATATGCTGCATTAATAGAACCTATAGACGTCCCTGCTGCTGCTATTATCTCTACATTCAGCTCATCTAAAGCTTTTAATGCTCCTGCCTGATAAGCTCCTCTTGAGCCTCCACCTTCTAATGCTAATGCATATTTCATATTTACTCCTAACTCGAAAAAAATAGCGCTATGCACTATTTAATATTATCTTTATATTGCTCAAATATCATATCAGATATACCGATACCAGATTTTGATATTTCTGTTGAATATTCTGTATCTAACATATCTTCAAACATTTTCTCTGCATTTGATTTTTTAAATAAACCATTTGTTTCAGGGATAGATTTTCTCATAGTAGAAAAGACCATTTTTATAAATATAGCCTCTATACTATCAGCAGCTTGTCTAAGCTCCTTTTCTGAAGTCATATTTTGAACATTATTCAGTACATCTTCAAATTTAGCCTTATTTATATTCTGTTTATTAATCTCTTGATTATTATAAATAGGTCTTACATTTTCTACTCTCATCTCTCACCTAACGCTTTAAATTATTTGCAAGTTCAGTCATCTGATCTGCAGTTTGAATCACCTTAGAATTTATTTCATATGCTCTTTGTGCTGTAATCATATTTACCATTTCTTCAACAACCTGAACATTTGAAGTCTCTAATTTACCTTGTCTAATCGTACCAAGTTTTTCTTTTATCTCAGAATCAGATACACCAGAAGCCTTTGTCTCTTTATATAAATTATTTCCTACAGCTTCAAGTCCCGCTGGATTATTAAAAGAAAATAAATCAATATTTCCTATTTCTTCTTTCTCTCCAGTAGATCGTTCGACAATAATCTCTCCATTAAGAGAAATACTTGCACTTTTCACATCTGTCCCAAGATTAATATTACCATCAGAACCTTGAAGATAATACCCTTCACTTGTCACTAATTTAATACCATCATCCGTCACAGAGGCTTTAAAATTACCATCTCTTGTATAGAAAACTCTTTCATTATCATCAATGATTTTAAAGAAACCATTTCCATCTATCGCTAAATCATATGGATTACCTGTTTCTTTTATAGATCCCGATTCAAAATTCCTATAAGTAGCGCCAATACTAACACCATTTCCTACTTCTACAGGTACTGGTCTACCTTCTGTATCTTTATATTCACTTCTTTTAATATGTTCATAAAGAAGATCTTTAAATTCTGTTCTCATTTTTTTATAGCCAGTAGTATTAACATTAGATAAATTATTTGATATTGTATCTAAATTAAACTGTTGTGACTTCATCCCTTGTGCCGCTGAATATAATGCTCTCATTTCTACTCCTATACTCTACCAATTTGATTTGCAGCTTTATCAAGTACTTGATCATAAGCTGTAATAACTCTTTGATTCGATTCATAATTTCTGTAAAGTTCTATCAAATCTATCATCTCGACTAAATTATCTGAATTTGATTTTTCTAAAAAGCCTTGTCTAACACTTCCTTCAAATTCTTTAGCATCTATTTCCTTTCCTTCAGCAAAGGCAAAGAAATTCGAACCTGCTTTTTCTAAATCAAAAGTATTATTCATAGATGTTACTTTCATCTTATCAACAATTTCACCATCTACTATAATCTCTCCATATTCATTAATTTTAAAATCTTTTCCTGTGACCTTAATATCACCCTCAAGACCTTTGACATGTAGACCTTCTGCAGTCATAAGAATATTATCTCTGACTTTAAAACTTCCATCTCTTGTATAAAGAGTTCTATCTTTATCAGCTATTTCAAAGAATCCATCACCTTCTATAGCTAAATCATATTGAGAGTTTGTTGCTTCTAATTGACCTTGTGTAAAATTAGTTTCCGTTCTACTTACTCTAACACCATTTCCCATGGCCCCAATAACATTAAAATGAGGTTTAAACACTACATTATCTACAATATTTCCAGATACTAAAACATTCCCTTTTTCATCAAAAGAATATTCTTTATCATCTACTTTTATAAAACCTTTTTGCCCATATAATCTATTTCCCATAGTAGGATATTTACTATCATTCCCATCAAAGTAAATGGTACTTAAATATCCTTCACTATCTACACCTATTCTAGCAGCATGGCTATAATTATCTTCACTTGAACCTTTAATCTTTAAAAAACCTTTAGGAGCACTTAAGTCATATCCTATATCTGTTTTTTCTGATTGAAAGCCTTCACTTGAATACATCTTCTTATATAAGCCATTTCTTTTTGAAATTAAAATATCTGCAAATGATTCTGATAACAGTCCATCTTTCTTATAAGCAGTTGTATTAACATTCGCTAAATTATTACTAACTACGTCTATTCTAGTGTTATTAGCAAGCATTCCTGTACCTGCAATATAAAGTCCTCTAAGCATACAATTCTCCTTTAGGAGTTTTATCGGCAACTCTGAGGTGTTTCTTTACTATTTTCTATAACCTTTTTTATTACTCTGAATCATTGTTTGTTCAAGTATATCTAAATGTTCAAGTGAAAGACCTGTACCCTTTGCAACAGAAGATATTGCATTCTCTGCAATATAAGTTGGTATACCCATTCTATCTTGAATCAATTTATTAAGTCCTTCTAGTAGTGCTCCACCACCTGTCATCACAATACCTCTTGAACTAATATCAGAAGCAAGTTCTGGTGGCGTTTTTTCAAGTACTGAATGAACTGAATCACATACTGCATTAACCGGTTCCTTAAGAGCATTTAGCATTTCATCACTTGTTACAGTAACATTCTTAGGAAGGCCAGTCAATAAATCTCTTCCTCTACAATCCATCTTTTTGCTTTTTGGAAGTTCTATAGCAGTTCCTATATTTATTTTAAGTTCTTCTGCTGTTCTTTCTCCAATTAATAAATTATGTTCTTTTCTCATATATTTAATAATTGCTTCATCAAATTTATCTCCAGCAATTTTTATTGATTTACTAACAACAATACCACCTAAAGATATTACTGCGACATCTGTAGTTCCACCACCTATATCGATAATCATACTACCATCTGGCTTCGTTATATCAAGTCCAGCGCCAATAGCTGCTGCTATTGGTTCTTCTATAAGAAACGTTTTTCCACCACCAGCATCTACTGTCGCATCAAGAACTGCTCTTTTTTCAACTTCTGTTACACCAGAAGGAACGCAAACAATCGTTTTTGGTCTAAAAAATCTTTTCTTCCCACAAGTCTTATCTATAAAGTACCTAAGCATTCTCTCTGTTACTTCATAATCTGATATAACACCATCTTTTAAAGGTCTTATAGCTACAATATTTCCAGGAGTTCTTCCAAGCATTCTTCTTGCCTCTGATCCCACTGCTAACACTTTATCTGTATTTTTATCTATAGCTACTACAGAAGGCTCTTGAAGAACGATTCCTTTACCTTTTATATAAACTAATACAGATGCTGTTCCTAAGTCTATTCCAATTTCTGCACCTAATCCAAACATTTTTTCTCCTTATTCCACTCTAGTTATCGCAACGCCTATATTTCTAAGTTTTTCTTCAAAGTCTGCATAACCCCTATCAATATGATATATATTATGCACTGTTGTATCTCCATCTGCTACTAAAGCAGCTATAACAAGTGCTGCTCCTGCTCTTAAATCAGTAGCCTTTACATTCGCCCCTTCAATATCCTTAGTGCCTTGAATAATAGCACTATGGCCTTCTACTTTTATATCTGCACCCATAATAGTAAATTCTGTTGCATGCATAAATCTATTTTCAAAAATAGTTTCAGTAATGGTAGCAACACCATCTGCTACTACATTAAGTGCCATAAAAGGCGCTTGAAGATCTGTAGGAAACCCCGGATACGGTAAAGTCTTTATATCCACCGAATTCAACTTACCATCCGATTTAATTTCTATATAATCATCAAATACCTCAACATCTACTCCTGCTTCCATCAGTTTAGCAGTAATTGATTTAAGATGATTTGGCATTATATTCTTAACCCTTACATTTCCTCCTGCAACAGCTGCAGCAACCATATAAGTTCCTGCTTCTATTCTATCAGGAAGTACTGAATGATCTGCACCACCTAATTTGTCTACACCTGTAATTCTAATAGTATCTGTTCCAGCGCCTTTTACATTTGCTCCCAATTTATTTAAAAAATTAGCTAAATCGATAAGCTCAGGCTCTTTCGCAGGATTCTCAATAGTTGTAACACCTTCTGCAAGTACAGCTGCCATCATAATATTTTCTGTAGCACCTACACTAGGAAAATCAAGATATATTGTATTTCCTATTAATTTATCAGCTTTTGCTACTACATAACCATGTGTATGTTTTACTTCTGCTCCAAGAGCAGTCATACCCTTCACATGTAAATCAATTTTTCTCTCACCTATTGCACATCCACCTGGTTGAGCAAGTATTGCCTCCTTCGTTTTTGCTAAAAGAGGACCCATCGTCACTATAGATGCTCTCATTCTCTGAACTAATTCATAATCCGGTTTAGGATTTAATGTTTCTGCTGGAATAATTTCAAGCAAATGCTCCTTTTTATTCCAATTAACTTTCATCCCTATATCTTTTAATATATCAACCATAACACGTACATCCTGCAAATCAGGTACATTATATATGTTACATTTCTCTTCTGCAAGTATAGATGCTGCCATTAATTTCAAAACAGAATTTTTAGCCCCACTGATAATAACATCACCATTTAAATTTCTACTTTTTCGTACAACTAACTTTTCCAAGTTGCCTCCTTACTTTCATCAAATAATTATATAATATTATAGAATTTTTTTCAATTAATACAAAATTTTTTAATACTTATACAATATTTTATAAAAAACATTATTTAATATTCTTTTTCTGTTTTTCTATAAACTCTTTATTATTTTTACTCTCCAGTATTTTAGTCATTATAATTTCTGTTAAATTATTATTATTGCTATAGTTCATTCTAAAATCTCTCATCACTTCAAGTTCATCTTCATTTAAAAGAAGTTCTTCTTTTCTAGTTCCAGATTTATTAATATCTATAGCAGGAAATATTCTTTTTTCTGAAAGCCTTCTAGATAAAGTTAGTTCCATATTACCGGTTCCCTTGAACTCTTCAAATATTACATCATCCATTCTTGAACCTGTTTCAATAAGAGCTGTTGCAAGTATCGTAAGAGATCCTCCTTCTTCGACATTTCTAGCTGCACCTAAAAATCTCTTCGGTTTATGAAGTGCAGATGGATCAAGTCCACCAGAAAGCGTTCTTCCTGAACTAGGAACATTTAAATTATATGCCCTTGCAAGCCTTGTAATACTATCAAGAAGGATTACAACATCTTTTTTTTGTTCTACAAGAGCCTTTGCCCTACTTATTACCATCTCAGCCACTTTAATATGCTGAGTAGGTAATTGATCAAAAGTAGAATAGATAACATCAGCATCTATTGTTCGTTGCATCTCTGTTACTTCCTCTGGCCTTTCATCAATTAAAAGCATAATCAGCTCAATATCTTTATTCCATTTTAATATTTCTTTCGCTATTTTTTGTAGAAGTATTGTTTTACCAGCTTTTGGGGGTGCAACAATAAGTCCTCTTTGCCCTTTTCCTATAGGGGATATTAAATCAATTATTCTAAGTGCAACATCATCACTCTTAAACTTAAATCGATCAGTTGGGTATAAAGGAGTAAGTTTATCAAATCTACTTCTATTTGTTGCAAGGTCTGGACTCATATTATTGATTTTAAGAACTCTAGTAAGCGCTCTAAACTTTTCTCCCCTACTAGGCATTCTAACATTCCCTTTGATCTTATCACCTGTTCTCATCCTAAACTTTCTAATCTGAGATGGTGATACATATACATCAAATTCGCTAGTTAAAAAATTAGAAAATCGTAAGAAACCAAAACCAGCTTCATTTAATTCAAGTACCCCTTCTACTTCTTCTTTTTTTAGTATTTCTTCATTATTATCTTCTTCTACATCAAATTTTATTTCTTCCTCAATATCTTTAGATATCTCTTCTTTTACTATTTCTTTTTCTTCCGATAATTCTCCATTTATTATAAGATCAATCAACTGATTTTTATTATATTTAGAAACATTTTTTATATTCATCGACTTTGCTATTGTTTTAAGATCAATAAGTCTTTTTTCTTTTAATTTATCCTTATCCACTTTTCCTCCTCGCTTATAAATATATCTAATAATGCTATTTTCATTTATCAAAAAAAATGTTATCATATACCAAAGGTGGTTTTATGAAAAAAATAATAATAATTTTCTTGTTTATACTTCTTACAATTACTTCATTTAGTGAAGAAAACGAAGTTAATTTATTTATAAATACATTACCTATAAATTCTGAAAATAAAGTATTAGATATTAATGGTGAAATAATTGTTCCAATGATTGAATTATTTGAAGATTTAGGTGCAAAAGTATATACAGGCGATATAATAACAGGGTATTATTTAAATACCTTTATTAAGATTGACACTAAAAATAACTACTATGCGATAAATGGGAAAAAATATAATTACGATGACTTTATGCACAATGATGTTGTTTACATACCTTTAGAAGCCCTTAATATATTTTTCGATTTTGATATCGAAGAATATTCTAACGGCAATCTATATATAAATCCAAATAAAATAATCAGATATAATAGTTACAATAATATCCCATACCGAGATATTAATTTAAAAGATAGGGAAGTAAGATTCTCTCTCCCACTTGATTGGATAAAATACAATGATAATAAATATGGTTATTCATCTAATTTTGGAGAAGTGAATGTTACATGTTATACACAAAAGCTAAATGATAATATCAATACAGATATCATCATTGATACTTATGTAGAACATTTAACTATTAACCCTAATGTGATACTAGGTAAACTATTAAAAAAGAACTATAACTATCTCAATAGTAATGTATTATATTTCACTGAGAATGTCAATGAAATAATACAAAAACATATCGTTAATTTTATAAAGACAGATAATAAGGTGTTTATCGTTGAATTCCAATATCCAGAACAATTATCTGAACCTTTTATTTTAGGTGTGATAGAAGATATTATGAATACTTTTTATATTGATGGTTCTTCCATCGATACCTCATCTGAGCATTATATAGAACTCAACGCTTTTAGAAATTATAATTGTAATTTAACTACTGAAATATATGGAAATATGACAGTATATAATCATCTAGAATTAAAAGGATATTTTGATACAAAAGAAAAAATAGAAGGTTTATCTGTTATTGTCTCAAGAGGAGACGATAAAATAGAATCTTATGTACCAGTTGTTAATAATAGTTTTAGTAAAATTATTTATACTCCATTTGGTCTTGGAAAACATAATATAAAAATTTCTATTGATAGTAAAGAAGATAAAATAGCATTATCAGATTTTAATAAAAGAGAAAGTCCTAAAACGCTTATTAAATGTTCTGTAGTAAATATCAATAATAAAAATATAAGATATATTATCCCAACAAAGTATATCCCTTGTAAAAACAGAAATATATCTTCACTTGCTAAACTTCTTAGTAGAAATGACTTTACTACCTATTCAAAAGCAATTAGCTTATATAATTATATAAAAGATGATATAAAGATTATTGATAATGATGAAGGAGATGTTATTGATGTTCATAATAATTATGAAGGTAGTACATACAATACTACACTTTATCTAGCAACTCTTTTAAGATCAATAAATATTCCTACCAGAGTTATGCAGTCTACCGGTATATATAATCATACATGGGTAGAATCTTATATTAATGGAAAATGGATTATAATAAATCCTTTTGACTATACCTCAATAGATGAAATAAACATATTACGAGAAATTGAAATTAAAAGAGGTTTTAATATAGATCGTGATAACATCTATTCTAAACTGGAAAACATAATAATACTAGACTATTAAAATAGAGGTTTTTTAAACCTCTATTCTTCATTATTATCTTCTTCAAATTTCTTTAAAGATTCTTTTAAATAAGTATCAATAACATTCTTAATATTACTATCTTTAAGTATTACCGATATTTCTATCCTTCTATTTCTAGCATAAGCTTTTGATGATTTACCTTTATCTATTGGTCTAAATTCTGAATAACCACTTGCTGCAAAATACCTACCATATTTAGTAGATAAATTTGGATTTGAATTGGTTAGATAATTGACAACAGAATAAGCTCTTTTAGCTGAAAGTTCTCTATTATACTCTGCACTCGCTCTTTCATCGGTATGTCCTTGAATATTAATTGCATCAATATTAGCTCTTATATCATCATCTGATAAAACATTTTCAAAAGCAACAGCAAGACTATCTAAAAGTTCTTTACCACTTTCTTTTATTGAATATGAATTGGTATCAAAAACAAGACTCTCATTAATAACAATATTCCCATTATCAGCTATCAGAACCAAAGGTTTACCCTCTGCATTTTCTTTACCGAGTTCACTTTCTATCGATTTTTTTACTTTTTCTAAAACATCAAATCTCAAAAGAGCGATACCTTCGAGTTTAGACCTTAAATCGGTAAGTTCTAAATTGCTTTCTTCTATTATATTTTTCTGCTCTTCTATGGCCATTCTAGCAAGCTTAAGTTCTTCTCTACCTGCATTTAACTCTGCTGTTAACGATTTAAGATCCTTCGTTGTTTCTTCTATTTCTAATTTAGAAATTTCCAAATTTTTCAGTGTTTCATTTAACGATTTTTCCTTAGAATTAAGTTCTATTTCTGTTTCTGCTAATTGATCTTTCAGAGCAGAAAGATTCCTCATAGTTATAATCTTTTCAATATAAAAAACTAATACTAAAAAGAACAATATAAGAACAACAGTTGAAATAACATCAGTAAAAGCGGGCCAGAAATTTTCAGCTTCTTCATTTCTTCTTCTAGTTCTTCTACTTTTCATAATACTACCTATCCTTATGCACTAAAGGTTCTAATAAGTTATTTAACTGTTCTACCTTCTTTGTATTATTATCCATTTCTTGTTTAAAGTTTTCAAAACTAATACTAAGTCTTTGGATGTTTGACTTCAGATGATGATTAAACTCTGTAAAATCTCTTACATTACCTGAGAATGTATCAAGAGATTCCCCAAATTTCCCAACAGATTTATCAATCATTCTAGTTGTAGTAACCATATCATCTGCAGCACCAGCTATTTGTTTTGTAATATCTTCTGCAACATTTCTAAGATTACTTGTAAGTGCTTCATTAAACTTATCAAAACTAAGAGAGAGAGCCGTATTTCCATGCTCATCAACAGCTCCAAGTCCGTTACTTGAAATCATTAGTTTATTATCTAAATACTCTTCAATATGCACGATAAAATTTTCTTTTTCATCATTTAATCCAAATAAAATAGATAGTATACTTGTGAGTATAGATGCTGCTATACCAAACATAGAAGTTATAAAAGCAACACTCATACCCTTTATAGAACTGATAAGCCCAGATGTTATATCTCCAAGCACCATACTTTGATCAGATGTAGAAAGTAATAAAATAAGCTCATCTATAGAAATTATAAGCCCATAAAATGTTCCCAAAAGTCCTAGTATTATCATTAAAGAAACTACTTTTTTTAAAAATCTCTCTCCTAACTGAACTTTTCTAAAATGAATATTCATATTTTTTTCAATAATTGCCAGAGTATTCACTTCTTCTATATTTTGATTTAATGCCTCATTGAAATTATCTATAACATCATTCATAAATCGATATTCAAATATTCTTTTTTCTCTATTATCCTTATCTCTAATATCATTAATATGTTTTCTATAAGACCTTTTAATGATAATTGATAATATAACTGCTGATATAAACATTAAAATGATAATAACAATGATACCTTGTGCAAAAATATTCATATTTAATAGTGCTTCCATATATATCCCTCCTAACTACCATTCTATACTACCAAGATTTTTATTCAAATATATATTTTAAATATAATATAATATTAATATTGTTAATAAAATATTATCTTTTTTCATATTCTTTTAACTTTTCACTCAGTTGATCAAGTGCTCTTTTTCTATGAGAAATTTTATTTTTTTCTTCAGAACTGAGTTCAGCAAATGTTTTTTTAGACTCATTTTCTATAAAAAGAGGATCATATCCAAATCCATCTGTTCCTCTTAATTCATATCCTATCGTTCCATGAACCTCTCCCCTAGCAACGATGGAATCTCCATTTGGAAATACCATCGTAATAACAGAAACAAACTTCGCTTTTCGATTTTTTATATTCTCTAAATTTTTAAGAAGCTTTTCATTATTTTTTTCATCTGTTCCTTCTTCAGAATATCTAGCAGAATACACTCCAGGAGCACCAGAGAGAGCATCTACCATAAGACCTGAATCATCTGCTATTGCAATGCATGAAAAGTTATCTGATACCTCTTTTGCCTTTTTATAAGAATTACCTTCAAACGTATCTTGATCCTCAACAGTTTCTTTTATAAAACCCATTTCAGATTTACTAACAAGATCATATTTAAAGTCTAATAAAATTTCTCTCATTTCTTTTAATTTATGTTTATTATTAGAAGCTAAAACCACTCTCATAATCATCTCCTATATACTTCTTTTGAATATCTATAAGTTCCATTATACCCTTTTCAGCATAATCTAACATCATATTCATTTCTTTTCTAGAAAAAGGTCTTTCCTCGCCTGTGGCTTGAACTTCTATGATATCTCCAGACGCTGTCATTATGACATTCATATCCACCATTGCCTTTGAATCCTCTTCATAACATAAATCAAGCATGACTTCATTATCTACAACTCCTACACTAATAGCCGCTAAATAATCTGTTACAGGAATATAAGATATAAGCTCTTTATCTACAAGTTTTTTCATTGCAATTATCATCGCAATAAAAGAACCTGTGATTGATGCCGTTCTAGTTCCTCCATCTGCCTGAATAACATCACAATCAATCCATATTGTTCTCTCTCCAAGCTTTGATAAATCAACAACAGACCTTAATGATCTACCGATTAATCTCTGTATTTCTGAAGACCTACCATCTAGCTTTCCTCTTGAAATATCTCTTTTTTTTCTATCCTGAGTTGATCCAGGTAACATACTGTATTCAGCAGTTACCCACCCTGTTTCAGAACCCCTTAAAAAACCAGGAACCTTTTCTTCAACCATTGCTGTACATATAACTTTTGTATCTCCCATTTCAATAAGGACAGATCCATCAGGATGACTTAAATAATCCTTCGTTATATTAACAGTTCTTTTTACATCATTTCTTCTAGTTCTCATAATAACTCCTTATTTTTTTAAGAATTTTAAAACACCCTTTAATATCGCTTCAGCACAAGTCTCTAAATAACTATCTTTAATAAGTTTTGCTTTATCCTTAGGATTTGTTAAAAATCCGAGTTCAGCTAATATTGCATTCATCTCAGTTGTTCTAGTTACAACTAGATCATTTCTTCTAACGATTCCTCTATTAACTTGTTTTGTTGCTTTTATAAGCTCATCTTGTACTAATCTTGCAAATCTTTTATTATCTCTCTTTTCATCTTCTGCATATAGCACCTCTATCCCTCTAGGTTTAGAACTACCTGCAGCATTGATATGAATACTGATAAATAAATCAGCCTTTAATTGATTAGCAACACCTGATCTATCATAAAGTTTAATATATTTATCTTTATTTCTAGTCATATATACTTTAAATCCAGCATTTTCAAGTTTCTTCTTCAGCATTTGAGCAGCTTTTAATGCTAAATCTTTCTCTTCTAGTTTTCCAACATGAGCCCCTGGATCATGTCCCCCATGACCAGCATCAACAACAATCAAAGTATCCCTATTATCAGAATTTTTAAGTTTATTATTTACAAAACTTAACCCAAAGCCATTAGAAGTTTTCTTGGTATATGCCGTTCCTGAAGATAAGTATATATCAAAATAATAATTACTATTATCTTCTGTCATATTTATTCTATAAACTACACCATCATCTAATTTATTATTAGTAACTTCTAATTTCTTTGTTAAATCCGATTTAGGTACAGTAAATTTAAGCCTATTTGCTTTTTTATTATAATCAACTGTATAATTTTTGACATCATTGAGTTCTAATTTGAATTCACCTGTTCCTTCATACAAATTCCTAGAATATTCATACATTCCATTCACTTGATCAAGAATATACACAAAAATCTTTTTATCTTTTTGATCAATATATACATTTTCTGGTTTTACTTTACCTTCAAGATTGATCTTAATTCTTGAAAATCTTGTTCCCTCATCATATTCACTGCTATTATCATATTGAGCATATTCAAAAGATTCTATACCACCTTTTAATACATCCACTTTAGATGCATCATCTGATAATTTAGAATGAATAACATCAATTAATACATAATCTGTATTTCCTCTATTAACATTATAAGCAGGATTCTCATTCGTTTCTATCACAACAGCATTATATCCATCGATATTTTCAAGATCTACTGATTTAACAGAATTAATAAGCTCTATCACTACTTCTTTTCTCTTTTTATCATAATAGACATCACCATGTCTATAATATCCTAAACTAACAACTGCCTTAACACTTGTTAATGGTCCTTGCTTTATTTCTTCTAATGTTACATCATTTATTTCTTGGATATAATCATTGATTAAATACTTCCCGTATTTAAGAGGCTCTGAAAGCTTTAAATTTGAATTATAAAAATCTATAATCAGTTTGTTTTCTGAACCAACTGATTCTCCATCTACAGATAATGTGCTTGCAGAAACTTCTCCAGTTACTTTAAATCGAAGCTTTGGATAAGTGCCTGAATCATCATAAACCATTCCTTTTATACTCTGCTTTGGTCTATTGATAAGAACAGTATATGTTTCTCCTTCCCACGCAACTTCATATCCTAGCTCTTCTGCCACAAATCTTACTGGAACCATCGTTCTATAATTTCCATTATACGCCATCAGTTTTGCTGGAACATTGCTTGGTAATTTTTTAGGTTTCCCATTAACATAAGATGTTGCACTATTTATTTTTAAATCAATCGTTTTACCATTATGAATAATCGTTGCAATTTTATTTTTATTATCCCACTCTACATCTGCACCTATTTTCTTAGCAATAAAGCTAATAGGTATAAGAGTTCTTGTTTTATTATTTAAATTATATAAAATACCAGGCACATCAGATATAATATTATCTCCATTCATTAATATATTTACTGTTTTAAAATCATCTTCTTTTCCATTTTCAACTAATATAACTCTCTCAAACTCTCCAATTTTATCCGCATAAGAAAGTGATAAAGTTAAAATTATTATTGTTAATATTATTGCTATTTTTTTCATAAGCCTCCTTATTTTGTTGATTTATAAGCTTTTCTAAAATCAAATGTCCCATCATATGTTCTTTTAACATTTTTGATATTTTCATGTATAATTGCCATCTGATAATCTCTAAATAAAGGGATAAATAACGACTCATCGTCAATATATCTCTTTTCTCTATTATAAAGTGAATAGAGTGATTTATCTTCATATTTTTCTGCTTTCATAAGTATATTATCATATTCCTTAAGATAAAATAATGAATCATTTAAATTTGTATTCATAATGAAATATTTAAATATATGTTTTGGAATATCTACAGAATAATCAGTAGGATTCAATATTACTTCATATGTTCTATTTTCTCTAACTTTATCAAAAGCTTCTCTATCCTTCTTTACTATAATAGTATTTATTCCTAAAGTTGCATCCCAACTATTTTTAAGCATATTTGCTATATAAATATCATTATAATGATTTAAAACAGTTAATTTTATGTTATATAATTTTTTTGAATTAGTTGTCATAAGTAAATCTACCATTCTTCTATCTATTATAGGAAGCTTTGGATTTTTAGAATACTTTTCAATATATGTTTCATTTATATTGATATTTGGTATATTATAATCAATCATAGAATACGAATTAGAATCTGGAATATAATCATTAAAAGGATTAATTGACGATCTATCAATAGCAAGATTAAATAATTTTCTTAAGTTTAAATTAGATAATCTCTTGTGTCTAGGATTTATAGAATATCCATAAACACCTTTTCTATTGTATATTTTAAATCCATCTGTATTTTTTAAGTGATATCCTACCTCATCATAATTTATATTCTGTATAATATCTGAAAATATATTTGAATTTTTAATAAAATTTATTCGTTGAAGAACAACATCCTCTTTATAATATTCATTTCGCTTTAAAGATAACACATTATACTCATATTTATCTATTACAAAAGGACCATTTGTTAAATCAAATTTAAATGGCATATAATCAACACATGAAAGTCTTTTTAATAAATCATCATTTGGGGCACATAAATATATTTTAAATATTCTATCATTTATATATTCTACCCTTTTGATATTGGCATCAAAATAAAGCATGTTTATGCCTTTATAATAATTTTCATCCTTTTCCCATGATGAAATAAAGTCTTTTGATGTTACATAACTCCCATCAGACCATTTACTATCTTTTAAATACACTTTATATATAAGCCCGTCTGGACTCTTTTTAATTTCTTTAGCTGATGCATATTCTATATCACCATTATTATATATTGTAAGCCCTTCATATAATTGTGTTATAACCTCTTTCTGGATATCCGATAAATACATAGCAGGTTTAAATTTATCCGGGAGTTCCCTAACAGAACAATTTAATATTCTATTTGAATCAATTTCATCATCAATCTGAATTCTCGAATTGCATGAGAACAATAATATATTTAAACATATAGTTATAATTAAAATACTTTTTTTAATAATATCAACTCCTTCTCCCAATATTATAGCATTTATTATATAGTTTCTCAAGAAATTATTAATATTTTGTTTTATTTTTATAAGAATATAAGTTCGTTTATAATAGTTATTGTAGTGATTTTAAAATATTTTTTCATATTTTAAAGAATATATGTTCTGTATGTGTATAAAAAAAACAGCCCATTGGGCTGTTTAATATTATTTTTCTAAGAATGCTCTACCAAAGTAGAATTTACCTAATACAGTTCTTTCAACACCTTTTAAGTAATCTTTTTGACTAATTGCATCTACATAGTTGTAAATTGGAACAAACCAATAATCTTCAACTAAGATTTTTTCAGCAGCAGCAAGCATATCATATCTCTCTTGTCCTCTTGCTTGTCCTGAATCAGCAATAAGCTTATCAAATTCAGCATTTGACCATTCTGGTGAATTTAAAGGACTTCCTGTTTTATAGAATCCGATGAATGTAAGTGGGTCAACATAGTCACCTATCCAACCACCTCTTGCC
>PDWI01003745.1_pt1 | contig 21122 bp, 13 predicted proteins | sample 1430891 | NCBI WGS metagenome assembly PDWI01 (sample SAMN01162508, study PRJNA174530) | Oral metagenome, whole genome shotgun sequencing project. | biome: Marine environment; feature: Marine mammal; material: Swab sample of the gingival sulcus; isolation source: swab sample of gingival sulcus... | reverse complement strand
CCAACCGGAGCAAGATGTCCGTGGCGAGCCGCTTCCTCGCCCAGATGCAGCCGATGGTGGCCCGGGGCTTCAGATCCCGGATGACCAACAGGCCGGGCTGGGAATCCCGGAGGGTGGGGGCCTACCACGTGGCCCTGGGCGAGCTGCTCGGTTCGGGGATGCGAAGGGGAGCGGATGGTTGGGAAATTGACTACCAGAACGCTAAGCTTTCGGACGGGAACTCGCTGGATATGTACCCGATGGTCGTACGGCGGCAGGGGCGGGAGATGCGCATCGACTTCCCGAAGGGGCTACCGAGGGGGACGAAGCGGGTACGGGTGGCCATCCATTCGGCCCGGGAGGGGCGCACGCTGCATGCGGGATTCGATGCGCCGAGCAGGGGGGAGGCGGTGAGGATCAGCGTGCCGAAGTGGGCCGCGGGCGGGGCGCTGCACGTCTACTACACGGTGGATGTTAGGGGGAAGTCGCGGTGGGGCAGCGGCTATGCCTACGTGGCCAGGGGCAGAGGCGCTACGAAGCCGCTAGGCCCTACTCCAAGAACGCAGCCTGGCGGTACGAGCGGAAAGGGAAATGCCACGAAACCACCTCAAGGGGCAGGAGCACTGCGGGCAAGCTACATGGATAGGGGCGAAGGCAATAGCCCCCCAGAAGTTGGGTGAAGCTAGCCCCCCTCAAAGCCGGTCTGAAAGGGGGCTATATGCAGTAGTAAAAGAGGAAACAGGTCTATTCGCCAATGCGCACCATCCGCCGGGAGAGGGCATCCGGGCTCAGCATCTTGAATAGGCCCTTCTCCTCGGCCACCCTGGCCTTGATCCCCTCGAGGTGGGCCTCAAAGGCGGGCTTCTGCTCAGCCGGGCATTTCGCTATGGCCTCCTCGGTGGCCTCGACGAGCGGCTCGTTGGCAACGGTATGCATCCGATCGGTCATGGCCATGACGAGAACCTCGCCATCGAACTCCAGCTCAAAGGCATTGGTTACCTCAAGAACGTCAGATTGGTAGGTGAAGGACTGCGCATCGTCCTCGCTTGCAGTCTCCACCTTGAGCTTGCCCCCGACGCATATGAGCGCATTCCCCTCGAGCCTGTACTTTGCCTGTATCTTAATCTCGCCAGCCCTATAGCTGCCGTCCGCCTGCTTCTCCTCCGGATAGTACTTGTAATCGCCGTCTGCGGTTAGCGCTATGATGGACCGCTCGTCCGCCTGGAGATCGCTCTCCTCGGTCCATTGGCCTATAAGCTGCGCTACGTCTAATCTTGCATCCTTAGTCATGATTACCCTCCTCATCTTTTGTTTAGATACTGCCCCGCTAGATAATGCGGTGAACTAACGCTACGAAGGTAAGTAATCCCATTAAATTCTGCAAATTTTGAAGGTTAAGGGTTGGAGCTTACCCCAGCGACACCGGGATGCATTCGCTGAAGAAGAATGTAGGAGCGTCAATGGGCTACGAGAATAGGCTACTGTAGGCTACGCGGGCAGGGGCTACTCGCCCGGCACGGCGAAGCCCTCGCCCGGTTCGTAGCGTTGCCGGAGGAAGAGGATGGCCAGCAGGATGCCGAGCGCGAGGAGGAGGGCATTGGCGGCCAGGAAGTAGGGCCATCCGTAGGAGAAGTATACCAGGCCCGTGAGGTAGCCGACGGTGCTGCTGCCGAGGTAGTAGAAGAGCCAGTAGAGGCAGGAGGCGCTGCTGCGACCTACGCCCGCCCGGGTGGAGACCATGCGGCTGGCAATGGTGTGGCTGGCGAAGAAGGCAAAGGTTACGGCGGCCAGGCCGAGGAGGACGGCGGAGAGGGGCGCTAGGCCCATAAGGAGCACGCCGAGGAGGAGGATGGATATGGCGATGATGAGGAGGATACGGGGGCTGTGGCGGTCGGAGAGGCGACCGAAGAGGAGGGAGGAGACCGTGCCGCAGAGGTACATGAGGAAGAGGAAGGAGACGATGTGCGGGGGTAGGCTATAGGGAGGGGCGGAGAGGCGGAAGCTGATGTAGTTGTACACGCTGACAAAGACTCCCATGAAGAGGAAGCCTATGGCGTAGAGCGCGATGAAGTAGGGGGTGCGCAGGTATAGGCGCATGCGCACCAGGCGTAGGCTGGCGGGGATACGGGTGGGGGTGAAGTTGCGGCTGGGGGGAAAGAGGAACCAGAAGGTGGTGGCTATGGCGATGCTCCATGCGCCGATGGCAAGGGTGCTGGCGCGCCAGCCGACGTGGTTGGCCAGAAGGGAGGATGCGACCCGCCCGAGCATGCCACCGATGTTGTTGCCGGTGAGGTATACGGCGATGGCGCCACCGATAATGGCGGGGTGGACCTCCTCGGCGAGGTAGGCCAGGGCAACGGCCGACACGCCGCTCAGGGCTACCCCCTTGAGGAGGGAGAGCAGGAGGAGGAGGGGGAAGGTGCTGGCAAGGGGGGTGATGAGGGTGAGGATGGCGGATATGGCGAGCGAAAGGGCCATGAGCCGCCTCCGGGGCATGATGTCGGCACGGAAGACGAAGATGAAAAGGCCGAGGGCTATGCCGATGCTTGCGAGGGAAACGGCGAGGCTGCTGGCCGATCGGGGTATGCCGAAGTCGGTGGCCAGGTCGCTGAGTATGGGCTGGAAGAGGTAGAGCTGGGCGAAGACCGAGAGGCCAGAGAGGAAGGTCGCCAGGAGGATGCGGCGGTAGCGGGCGGTGCCCCTCTGGGTGTAGCTTGGGCAGTGGTCAGTGCTCGGCACGATGCGTTGGTTTTAGGGGCGGGTGAGACGGCCGGGCAAAGGTAGCAATCTTTATGTTCCCTACTGGCTTTTTTCGTACCTTTGCCATGGAATAATACGGAGGATAGGGATGAAGAGACTACCAGTTGGAATGGAGACCTTTGTCAACATCAGGCAGGAGGGGTATCTCTATATAGATAAGACGGACATGATATGGGAGCTGCCCCGCAAGGGTAAGCATCTCTTCTTCAGCCGTCCGCGGCGCTTCGGCAAAAGCCTCATGCTCTCGACGCTGGCGAGCTACTTCCGTGCTGAGAAGGAGCTATTTCGGGGGCTAAAGCTGGAGGCCCTGCAGCGGGAGAGCGGGGAGGAATGGGTGGAGCGCCCTGTGATACACCTGAACTTCTCGGGGGGAGGGAATCGGTCGGTAGAGCAGATCGAGGAGCTCGTAGCCAAGCGCCTCGATACGGTGGAGAAGAGATATGGTATAGAGCCTGCCTATTCTGGGGGTATGCGTTTTGCCAACCTGATAGAGGAGCTGCACCGCAAGACAGGCCGGAATGTTGTCATTCTGGTGGATGAGTACGATGCCCCCCTGCTCGAGCTGATGGGGCGTGAGGGGAAGGAGCAGGTGCTGGAGGATGCAAAGAGCATACTTCGGGAGATGTACATGAACCTGAAGGTGTACGATGGGCTCATCCACTTCTCGATGATTACTGGGGTTTCGCAGTTCTCGCAGCTGAGCCTCTTCAGCGGGATGAACAGCATTCAGAACATAAGCCTACAGGAGAAATGGGCAACGCTCTGTGGCATTACTGAGGGCGAGCTGCTGGATAGCTTCCCGAACCACCTCGCCGCTTTGGGGGATCATCTGCACTTCACTCCAGAGCAGACCCTCGCGGCGCTTAAGCATAAGTATGATGGGTATCGCTTCACGCCGAACGGGACGCATGTCTACTGCCCCTTCGGGCTGCTGCTGGCTCTGGAGAATCAGCTGCTAGACAACTACTGGGCAAAAACCGGGACACCGAAGGTACTAGAGCAAATCCTACCGCACTACTACATTCAACCCAAAGAGCTGCTGGCTGGGGTGGAGCTAGACATAGCTGATATCGCTTCGGTCGAGGCCATGAGGGGGGCGCCCATTCCCTTCCTCTACCAGACGGGCTACCTCACCATCAAGCGGGCCATCGATGACGAGACGCTCGAGGTGGCCTTCCCCAACGGGGAGGTTCGGGTGGCGTTAGCCCGGCTCATGCGGCAGGAGCTCTTCACGCAATGGGCTAAGCCGCAGTTCGAGGCGCTACGGAGCATGAAGCGCCTGCTGAATGAGGGGGATTTGCCGGGCTTCATGGGCTACCTGGAGCCGCTGCTCTCGGGCGTTCCGTACATTTCGGATCCACAGGATATCCCGGCGCGGGAGGCGACCTTCCGCAATGCGATGTACGTTATCCTGACGCTACTGGAGGAGTCGATACACGTGGAGCGGCCGAGCGCGCTGGGGCGTTCGGACTGTGAGATTGACGCACTGGGAGCTATCTACATCTTCGAGCTAAAGCTGAAGTCAAGCGGGGAGAGCGCACGGAAGGCCCTGCTGCAGATACGGGACAAGCGCTACGGGGATAAGTACCTGCATGCGGGCAAGCCGATAATCTGCGTGGGGGCGGTGTTCGACCGGGCGGCCAAGGCGGACTGGGTGGAGATGCCCTATGCGGAGGTGCTGGAGCTGGAGGGGGAAGCCTAGGGGCACCAGCGGGACAGCGTAAACACCATCACGGTTGACGAACTTTCGCCACCCTGGGCATGCGACTGGTAGCCCCTATCCTACGGGCTACATGCCGCCCAACTAGTCAAACCTACCCCAATTCGGTTTATTGCACTTCGCCATTCTAGGCATGCGGCACTGGCGGGAGAGCTAGAGTGCTGGTGCTGTTGAGCGAAGCGAAAAAAGCCGCTATGCCTATGGGCTACTTGCGCCGAATTGCGCCGAATGGGGCATTTATATCGAGTAAGTAGCCCGTAGCGGCAGCTGGTGTTTCGCTACGCTAACAGTGCTAGCCCACATCCCGCCCGCCAGATGACATGCCGCTAATAAGCCGAATTGGGGTAAACCTGGGTAGCGCAGAAGGCTCATGGTCTAGAGAGTGAAAGCCCCCGTGGAGCTGGCTGGTCCACGGGGGCTTTTGACATCAGGGGTGCTGCGCCCCCTGTTCATTGGGGCTAGCGACTAGCGCTTGACGAAGCGAAGGGTCTGTCCGTTGACCCTGAGGATGTACATCCCGCTGGGGAGGTGGTGTAGCTGGATGCGCTCGCGGGGCTGGGCGGTCAGCTCTTGCAGGAGGTCGCCCTGAAGGCTATAGATCCGCACAAGGCTAGCGGTCTCCAGGCCGTTGATGCATAGATAGTCCTCGGTGGGGATAGGGGCCAGGGAGAGGCTCTGGGCGATCGGCCTGTCGACCGGGGTGCCATCACTCGGGTCAGGGGAAATGATGAGGTCGGACTTGGGCTTGACGGTAACGAGACAGGTGGCGGTTTTGGCGCCGTCGGCAGTGGTGGCGGTGATGGTGGCCGTTCCCTCAGCGACGATTTCGAGCGTACCGTCTGGGCTGGCGACCCTGATGACCTGCTCGTTGCTGGTGGTCCATAGGACGGTTCTGTCGGTGGCCTCCTGGGGTTCGATGGTGGCGATGAGCCTGAAGTTGGGGTCTCCGACTGTAACGGTTTTCGTGTCGGTGTCTAGCCGTATTCCGGTGGCGGGTATGGGGTTCGGCTTGACCTCGATTTGGCAGGTTGCGATGTGGTTGCCGTCGACCGTCGTTGCGGTGATGGTGGTGCGACCTATGCCGGTGATGGTTACAAAGCCGAGGTTGCTGACCGTGGCGACGAATTTATCCTTGGAGCGCCAGGAGACTTCCTTGTTGGTGGCATCGTCTGGGTTTATCGTAGCCGTTAGCTGGAAGCCGGGGGCGTTCCTGTAGACGATTTTCTCGGTTATGTCCAGGCTTATGCCCACTACGGGCGTACCGGCCAGGACGGTGACGGTACAGGTGGCGGTTTTGCTCCCGTCGACGGTGCTCACCCTGATGACGGCGGTGCCCTGGGCTACGGCAGCTACTAGGCCCATGCTGTTGACCGTAGCAATGCCCGAGTTGTCTGACTCCCACTCGACGTTCTTGTTGGCGGCGTTGGTGGGCAGCACCTTGGCCAGGAGCTGGACGGGTGCATCGCCGACGGTAAGGGTGAGGGTGGATGGCGTAAGCTCTACGGATGCCACGTGTAGATTGGCATCCTTGGCGAAGACGATCTGCTCGTTGACCCGTGCGCCGCCAGTGAACGTAAGGGGTGCAAAGGCGGGATCGTTGGTGACCACATTGGCGGGTGTGATGACCTTCAGCCCGTCCAGCATCTGGAGGGTCTTGCATTTGATGGTCCCCTGGGTGTTGCCCTGGTCAATGGTGGCCTGGAGGTAGGTTGTCGCACCTTTGACTGTGAGATCTACGGCGCTTATGGCGTGGGACAACTTGGAGCTAGCGGTTACGGTGGTGTTGTCTATGATGAGGTCCTTGTAGGCTTCTATCCCTCGGCCGTTAGGGCTCACGTTGCGTACGTAGAGCGTACCATCGCCGGTGATGGTGAGCGGGAAGGTGCTCTCGAGGGCTGGGTCTTTACCGGTTCGTGGGCTGGGGGTGATGCGGCTATCGCCCCTGAGGAGTAGGGTTGTCATACTGAGGCCGCTGGCTATCCTTATGCCTCCCTCGCCGGTGATGGTGGCGTTCTCAAGGGTAAGGGTGCCGTGGCCTGAGGCAAGCTCATAGGTGATGATGCCGGTGGCGGCCCCCTCAGGGAGGTAGCGATCGATGCGCTTGGCGTTCTTCTCGTTGACGTCCGTGCCACAGACCGTGAGGTTGTATGATTCGGCGGGGGATATGCGGACGGTTCCCGTTTGGATGTTGCCCATATTGTCAACGATGGCGTGGCATCCCGGGCTGGGGAGGGCGTCGGTGGGTTCGTCAATGCCGCATTGGCGGAGGCTGATGTAGTAGAAGTCCATGACTGCGCCCTCGTCCTTTGCGGTGCAGCTGAGGGTTGTCCTGTAGAGCTCTAGGAGGCAGGAGTTGTCGAGCCTGCTGGCGCCCTTGATGCCGAATACCTGGGCCAGTACGTTGAGGGTGAGCTTGTCCCCGAGCCTGAGCTTCCTGGTGGCGAGCACGGCGCCGCCCTGGGTGCAGGTGAGATTAAGGGTGGCAGAGTTGGGGAAGCTGGCGACCCGAATGTCGGTATTGCCCTTGAGGTCGAGGCATGGGCCCAGCTCGGTGGTGATGCTGCTGGTGCCCTCACACCTTATGGTCAAGGGGGCACTGGTGGCGCCTGTATAGAGTATTGCGATCATCTTGCCGGTGGCGGTGAGGGTGGCATCGCTGAGCAGGAGGGTTTGGGTCTTGGGGTCGTAGGTGATCTGACCGGTGGTGCCGGGTATGTCGCTGGCGATGTCGTTGCAGTTGATGCTGGTGATCTTTCGCCCATTGATCTGTAGGGGGTACTCCTCGAGGGGGAGGATTTTGACCTTGCCCTTTACGATGTTGCCATCCTTGGTGAGGGCGTACTCGGCGGGGTCGAAGGCGGCCCCTTCGGGCTCAATCACCTTGGTTCTCCCCTGCAGCTCTAGCCTATGGATGCCTTCGATGGTACTCTGGAGGCCGCTGATTTCGAGGTTTCCGTTGACCGTTAGGACGTGGGTAGAGGTGGTGGGGTCGTCGCTGGTGATGGCCTTGCCCTGGGCATCCACCACGAGCTTGCAACCCGTGGAGACCTGAACCGGTGCGTTGACGAGGAGTCCGTTGTCCGTGGCGGTGATGCTGAGTCCGTTGCCGGCGTAGGTGTATACGTGGGTGCGAGCCTTGGCCTCGAATCCATTCTTGGCCTTGGCGATGGTACCATATACCTTGAGGCCGTCCACCCCCTCATTGACCACGCCATCGAGCCCGTCCTCCATCTGGAGGTTGTGGAGGTAGAGGACGTTGGTGCTGGGGTCGTACACGCCGCCGCCGGCCTTCACGCCGGGTACGGTGGAGAGGTCGTTGCTGTAGGAGGCGGTAAGCTGGACTCCACCTATGGTGATGGCGTAGAGGTCGGAGCCGGTGGTTATGGGCTTAAGGAGAAGCTCTCTAGGTATAGAGCTTCCGTCGGCCTCCTGGGGTTCACCATAGGCGAACTTGCCGTCGCCGGGTATGAGGAAGCGGTAGTTGGGCTGGTCGAACTCGAGAGCCAAATCGCCGAATATGCCACCGTCCTGGAGATTCCGGGCATGGAGCAGGGTATTCTGAAAAATGAGCGTATAGGTATCAGCCCCCTGAAGAACCTGATCCTCGCAGTTTTCGCAGAGTAGGTCCAGGCCCACGTCCTGGATAGTGCAACTGCCCTCCTCGGGGAAGAGCATGGCTGGACTGTACTTACCCTTGGTGGCTATGCGGAGCGAGCCGGTGCCACCTATGGAAACGTCCTCGCCGTCCATAGGATACCAGTCTATTCCCTCCCCTTCGCACTCTATGGTATTTTCTCCCTGGAGCTCGATACGGGCGATGTTGCCCCTGATGGCGGATGCATTATTCCCTGTGCCTGCGGTGATAGTGGCGTTGTTGAGGGTGAGCGTGGCGGTGGCATCGTCGAAGCTAATCGTTCCACCCACGGCATCGCCAGGGCCGAAGGTTTCTGCGGTGATGTCGCCGTAGCTGGCTTCTGGTATCGTCTTACCGAGTATGTCGAGCTCTGCCTTTGCGTGGGTGGTACATGCCATTGCAATGGTTGCGACGGCGAGCGACCGTAGTAGTTTTTTTGCTTTCATAATGCGCTCCTTTTAGTTTACGATGTGGGTTTGTAGGGGCAAAGTTAAGAAAATACACCATAGTTGCAAGGCCCTGCGGAACGGCCGGTACTACTGGTGAGGCTGGTTTTGCCGGGTAGGCGATGCGGGTTGTAATTCTTGCTACCTTTGCCCACGGATTTAGGTTGGGCGTGCGGACGGACTGAGCGGAATAGTAGCAAGCAATATATGCAGGTGCGCATGGGAGTAATGAGCGATAGTCTGGTAGAGGCTTCTGCCGGACTATACATAAGCGGATGCGGGATGGGCTTCCCCCCGGTTGCCGAGCAGGGGTACATGCGATTGAACGGGCTAGATTCGCTCGTAGTCGGCAAGGGCTACATGGATGCGGCCCACATCTTAGGGGAGATCTAGGCATGGCATTCGACGACAGCATTCGGGAGGAGGAGCTGAAGAACCAGGTGGCTAGCACCATTTTCTTCGGCTACGATTGCGATAGGATAATCGGCAACATCGACTTCTGCGTAGGGCCGCACGTGAAGAGGGCGGAGCCGACGGGAGGAGGGGCTGGTAGCCTGGAGGGGCTGGAGGTGTATCCCCTCGGCCCGCCATCCTTCGTATGGGCTGAGGCCAAGCGTGGGCGCGCCAACCTGACGCACGCCCTCATCCAGCTGGTGCTGACGGTGGGGAAGGCCCGGACGTTCAACCGGTATGACCCGCCGAAGTACCTGGCGGCCTTCGATGCGCATGCGATTACGCTCGTGCCCTTCGGGGAGGTCTACCCCGTGTACCAGCTCAATGACTTCAACTGGAACGCCACGGCGTCGGATCACGGCACGGAGGAGTTCCGGCGGCTGGAGGAGCTGCTGGGGGAGACCCTTGCTGAGCACCGCATGACCTTTCGCTGGGAGGACGGCGGGCTGAAGACCTTCATCCGGCAGAACTTCGTGTACGGCGGGCCGACGGTGCGGCTGGCCATCGACCGGCACAATTTCATCACGGTGTACTCGAGGTGGCGGGAGGTGGTGATGCCACTGATAGCGGCCAGCTGGGCGGATGAGCAGGCGGAGGGTATCATCGATGCGGATTTCTACCTGGCGGACCTGCTGAGCGCGGAGAACCAGACGATCCTGCAGAAGCTGAAGGTGCTGCTCCAGCACGATCGGTACCGGCTGGCGGTGGGGATGACCAAGACCAAGAAGCTAACCTACACCGACTACGAGTTCAAACCCGGGGGGAGAGCGACGCACCGGGCCTTCTGGAACGCCTACGAGCGACCGCCGGATACGGTGTACTGGGACTACATAATCGAGCGGCGCGACCTCTTGGTGCCCGGCGATGTGCGGGAAGTCAAGGGGGCCTTCTTCACTCCGGAGCGCTGGGTGAAGCTCTCGCAGGCGTACCTGGCCGAGCACCTCGGCCCGAACTGGCAGCAGGAGTACTACGTATGGGACTGCGCCGCCGGTACGGGCAACCTTCTGGCAGGGCTGACAAACCCACAGAACGTGTGGGCCAGCACGCTCGACCAGGCGGATGTGGATGTGATGCACCAGCTGATAGCGAAGAACTCGCAGGCGAAGGGGGCGCCACCCCAGCTGTTCACCAACCACGTTTTCCAGTTCGATTTCCTCAACGATGAATTCAGCCAGCTGCCCGCGGAGCTGCGGGGCATACTGGAGGATCCGGAGAAGCGCAGGAGGCTGGTGATGTACATCAACCCGCCGTACGCAGAGGCGGGGACTACCCGACAACGTACGGGTACCGGGACGAACAAGACGGGGGTGGCTAAGCAAACCATGGTCTCCCAACGATATAGGCAAGAGCTGGGGAATGCCCGTAATGAGCTCTTTGCACAGTTCTTCATCCGTATCTACAAGGAGATTCCTAGTTGCTTGATTGGAGAATTTTCAACTTTGAAAATTCTCCAATCAAGCAACTTCAAGGTCTTTAGAAACCATTTTCGAGCTAAGCTCGAAAAAAATTTTTTTGTTCCGGCAGACACCTTCGATAACGTGAAGGGGCAATTCCCCATAGGCTTCTTCCTCTGGGATACCAGCCAGCAGGTACGCTTTGAGAGTACGGTAGCTAGGGTATACGACCGGAACGGTGAATTCCTGACGGAGAAACGCCTCGACTCCCACGACGGGCGCAGGTACATCAACGACTGGATACGGCAATTCTACGATGAGACTGGCCGGAGCGTAGGAAAGCTACGAACAAGGCGAGGGAACGATTTCCAGAACAACAGCACCATCTTCCTGACGGCCCGGGAGGCCAAGAGCGATACGAGCGAGACGAAGATCAACCTAACGGCGGACAATGTGCTACCCTGCTGCACGTACCTAGCCGTGCGCCTCTGCATGCGAGCCACCTGGCTGAACGACCGAGACCAATTCCTCTGGCCGAGCGACGGCTGGCTATCCGACCCCGAGTTCCAGTCCGACTGCCTGGCCTTCACCCTTCTGCATGGTCAGAACCGCATATCGTGCCAGGAGGGTAGGAACTGCTGGATTCCCTTCCGGGAGGGGGCGGTAGGCATAACCCATGCCTACTCCTCCCATTTCATGGTGGACTTCCTCGATGGGCGGCTACCCGCCCCAGAAGCAACAGCAAGCAACCTATTCACCGCAAACGGTACGACCACGGTGGGGGATGCGACACATGCCCCTACAGAGCCATGGCAGCATAGACCACACGGCTACCCCACCGGCCAGACGCCCATCCGCTTCTCGCCCGAGGCTCAAGCCCTGCTCGATGCCGGCCTGGCCCTCTGGCGGTACTACCACTCCCAGCCGGGAGCGGAGGTCAACGCCTCGTACTACGACATACGTCGTCACTTCCAGGGGGTAAACGAAAAGGGGCGGATGAACGCCAGGAGCGAAGATGCGGAGTACATGCGACTGGTGGAGGCGATTAGGGAGCGAGGTAACGCTCTGGGCGAGAAAATCGCCATGAAGGTGTACGAGTACGGCTTCCTGCTGGGGTAGGAAGGTGTGCTGGGCTGGCCCATCCGGCAAGGGCATTGGGCTGGGTGTAGCCTACGGGTAATATTTCTTACTACCTTTGCCCGACGGGTGGGCAGAACGCCTGAACAAACCCGATAGGAACAAGAGCAAGACTAAGAGCAAGAATAGGCGCAAATGGGAGCAATGAGAAAATGGCAGATAGAGGACTCTGCCGAGCTATACAACATCAACGGCTGGGGGGTCAACTTCTTCTCGATCAACGAGCAGGGGCACATCCAGGTGAACGCCAAGCCCAGCTGCCCGGGGGTAGACCTCAAGGATATCGTGGACGAGCTGTCCCTGCGCGACGTGAGCGCACCCGTACTCATTCGCTTTCCCCAGATACTCGATGCCCGGATTGAGTGCATGGCCAAGTGCTTCAAGCGGGCGGCCGGGGAGTACAACTACCAGGGGCAGAACTTCGTGATCTACCCCATCAAGGTGAACCAGATGCGCCCGGTGGTGGAGGAGATCGTGAGCTATGGGTCGAAGTTCAACATCGGCCTGGAGGCTGGGTCGAAGTCGGAGCTACACGCGGTGATCGCCCTGACCAATGCGCAGGACTCGCTCATCATCTGCAATGGGTACAAGGATGAGGCCTACATCGAGCTGGCGCTGCTGGCCCAGAAGATGGGGCGGCGGATATACATCGTGGTGGAGAAGCCCAACGAGCTGCGCATCGTCACGAAGGTGGCCCGCAAGCTGAACGTGCGCCCCAACATCGGCATGCGGGTGAAGCTGGCCAGCTCGGGCAGCGGCAAGTGGGAGGACTCGGGGGGCGACCAGTCGAAGTTCGGCCTTACCTCCGCAGAGCTACTCGATGCGGTGGCCTTCCTGGAGCAGGAGGAGCTCCTGGACTGCGTGAAGCTGCTGCACTTCCACATCGGCTCGCAGGTTACGAAGATACGGCGCATAAAGCTAGCGTTGCAGGAGGCGGCCCAGTTCTACGTGCAGCTCTACCGCCTGGGCTGCCAGGTGGAGTTCGTGGACATCGGTGGGGGCCTGGGGGTGGACTACGACGGGACGCGCTCGGCCAACAGCAGCAGCTCGGTCAACTACTCCATCCAGGAGTACGTGAACGATGCGATAAGCTCCATGGTCTACGCGGCCGACAAGCACGAGCTACCCCACCCCAACGTCATCACCGAGTCCGGGAGGGCCATCACGGCGCACCACTCCGTGCTGGTGTTCGAGGTGGTGGAGCGGGCAACCCTCCCCATCTGGGGACAGGATGAGGAGCTGCCCGAGGATGCTCATGAGCTGGTGCTGGAGATGTACAAGCTCTACCGTGAAATCAACGTGCCGAACCTGCTGGAGACCTGGCACGATGCCCAGCAGGTGCGGGAGGAGGTGCTGGCCTCCTTCCCCCACGGGCACATCGACCTGACGACCCGGGCGCAGGTGGAGAAGCTCTTCTGGGGCATCGCCCGCAAGGTGCTGCAGATTGCCGAAACGCTCAAGCACGTGCCCGACGAACTACAGGGGCTACCGAAGATGCTCGCCGACAAGTACTTCTGCAACTTCTCGCTCTTCCAGTCGCTACCCGACTCATGGGCAATAGACCAGATATTCCCCGTCATGCCCATCCACCGCCTCAACGAGAAGCCCGAGCTGGAGGCGACCATACAGGACATCACCTGCGACTCGGACGGCAAGATAGAGAACTTCATATCGACCTCGAACCGGGCCTACTCCCTGCCGGTGCACGCCCTCAAGCCGGATGAGCCCTACTACATCGGGGTATTCCTCGTGGGGGCCTACCAGGAGATACTCGGCGACCTCCACAACCTCTTCGGGGACACCAACGCAGTGCACGTTACCATAGCCGACGGCAAGTACCAGATTGGCCAGGTGATAGACGGCGAGACCGTGGAGGAGGTGCTCGACTACGTGCAGTACAATGCGAAGAGCCTCGTGCGGGCGGTGGAGACCTGGGTGATGAAATCGGTCAAGGCCGGGCTGATAACCATGACCGAGGGCAAGGAGTTCCTCTCCAACTACCGCTCCGGTTTGTACGGCTACACCTACCTCGAGCGCTAGGCACTAAGGCTGGGCATGGCTCTCCCCCGCCTGGAGGATTTCCACACCCACTACCGGGGGGGCCTCCCCTCCCCCCGGGCGGTCTACTCCTTCTCGCTGCACGAGCTAGGGGAAATCCCCCGGGGGGTGTACTACACCATCGGGCTACACCCCTGGGATAGCGACCGTGCGGATGCCGAAGCCCTCATTGAGGAGCGGCTAGCCAATACCCTCGCCCACCCCGATTGCCTCGCCCTGGGGGAGGTGGGGCTAGATAGGCTCAAGCCGGACATGCCCCGCCAGGAGGAGCTGCTCATGCGCCAGCTGAAGATAGCAGGCCAAGTGGGTAAGCCCGCCGTATTCCACTGCGTACGGGCATGGAGCGAGCTCTTGCGGTGCGTTCAGGCGGCGGGTTTCCATGGCAAATGCGCAGTACACGGTTTCTGCACGGGGAAACGGGGGGTGCTGGAGCGGCTGCTGTCGGCTGGGTACTACCTCTCGATACCGCCACGGATAACGCCGCTGATTGGGGATATCCCCCTAGAGCTACTACTGGCCGAGACGGACGATACGGGGGAGGATATAGGGGTACACTACCAGCGGCTGGGGGAGCGGCTTGGGCTAGGGCGCAAGGAGGTAGAAGAGGCGGTGGTGCGGAATATGCGGAAGTTCTTCTTTAATGCCTAAGAAAGCCTAGGGGAGCCTGATTACTCCCCAAGCTTAATCCTAGGGCCAGGAAGGGTTGCGCACAATGAGGCACCGTTTTCATACTTACCATCCATACAAGCCCATTCACCACTGGAAAACCACCTTTAACCAAAGCATCTGGGAAATAGTATAGAAAAATCCTATATTTGCATAGGATGTAAATAGGAGGAAAACCCATGAAAAAAGCATACCTACTTTTACTACTACCCCTCCTCATAGCTTTTACAGCCTGCGAAAAGGAAGAGCTGGCCCCGGCATCCAATGTGCTACCAGTAGCCATTACCCATGCGGCTCCCGAGAAGCCCCTGAGCGATCGGCAGATCAATCAGCAGCAGGCCGCAGTATTCGCTAGGACCATGCGCGATGCGATAGTGGACGACGGGCTACCCGGCTCCATCGATAGGCACGGCGTGGTTACCCCAGTGAACCTTGCTCCCGCAGAGGTGTCAGAGGTCGTCCCCGTCGAGCACGAGGGGGAGAGGGTCATGTACGTTGTCAACTTCGGGACCGATGAAGGCTTTATCGTCCTCTCCGCCGACAAGGTTGGCGGCTCACCCATTATGCACATTGCGGAAACTGGACACCTCTCAGCGCGTGAGGTCGCCGATCTTGACCCCAAGCGGGATGCCTTCTCCGAGTGGTTCCTGGGGATGGCTGCGCTAATCCACAAGAACCTCCAGGAGGAAAAAGCCGTACCCGAAAAATACCAGCGACTCTGGCAGGTACTTGGCGGGGAGCTGAAGGGGCGAGTTAGCCTGAGACTACGCCACCCCGAGCCGGAAGAGCCACAGGGCGATGAAATTCCCACGGATATAAGAATAGCACATGGGCGAACAAGAAAGAACGCATGGTACCGATACGACTTACCAGTGCCTAAAGTTATAAAGGAGATTGCATGGGGACAAAGCGCAGGCTATAACGCCGATGCCAAGATACCAGGTGCCCTAGCTGGCTGCCCTGCCGTGGCCGTTGGTATTCTCTGCCGTACGCTATACTACCCCGAGTGGTACGACTACGATGCCATGCCCACCCAACCAGACACCCCTTTGGTAGGCTCAACGCCCATATCTAGGATGCTCCGTGATATAGCTGACCATATTCCCAACTACCACTGGGGACTCGATGGAAGCGGGGCGATTGCTCCCAACATCTTGAAAGGAGTGAAAGCACTCGGATACGATACAGCGAAGCTATCCACCTATAATATCTCCACTGCATGGGGTAATATGGCAGTTCGTTGTCCTGTACTGCTAATGGGAGATAAAGAAAATGGAGGGCATATTTGGATATCACACGGATATAGGCAAAGGGAATTGGAATTTACCATTGAATTCTGGCTCAATTTTTCATGGGAGCTTTATGCCCTCTGCTGGCCAGAGGAGTATTTCTATATGCACTGGGGATGGTATGGTCAAAAGGAGGACGATGGTTGGACTAAGGCTACAGTCTGGCCCTGGTACAAAAAGAACCAGATGATGATACACAACTTAGTGAGTCCCAACGTATGGTAATTATAAACCCTACATTTCATAGAGATAAGGGGTTATCCTCCCCAGCACCACACCATCCTCTGCACTCCCCTAAAAAACACAAGACCATGAAAACGCAACGCAATATTATTGCCCTACTACTACCCCTCCTTCTCATTTCCTTTACCGCCTGCCAGAAATCATCCCCAGAAGAGGACAAGCTTCCAAAAGATAGTAGCAACTCCCCCTCTACGGAAGAATACATGATCGATGCCCACCCCCCAGAAAACACTTTAGCCCTCACCTTCGAACGCCAGCACCAGCCCATCCCCATCCTAGACCTACACGTAGACCTGTACACCATGCAGGCAGACGGCACCTTCAGCAAGATCTACTATCCTGAGTGCAATTCTCACGGGTACAATAAAAAACCACGCTACAACCTTGTCGGCTTCTCCTTCCCCTGGCCAGAAAACTTCACCCCAGAACAAACCGGTAGGCTATATATATCCATCAACGGGGGCAAGAAGAACCTGCTGGAAATGGCATACAACCCGCGATTCCATAACCCTGTGCGTAGCAGCATTCACCTCAATGGGGAAACCACCATCTGGGGAGACAAAGGGCAACGTGAACCAATCCCCCTGCAGCTCGCTGCGGACGGAACGCTAACCTACGAAATAGAAGAACCATGCGCAGAATAGCACTAATAGCCCTACTACTGCTACTCCCCATCATTGCCTTTACCCGGCTAGAAGGTGGCTTCCCCAACTACAAGCAGACCTCCGAACCCGGGATGGAGGGGATAGGCCAGGATGCCTTCCTCTGCCTGGTCTTCGAGAAGGACGATCAGGTGCTCCCCATCGCGGATGTTCAAATTAGCCTCTACACGAAGGAGGGAGGGGAATACCAGCCGCTACGCTACCCCCGGCGCATCTACGCCGACGGCTACGCCAAGAGCCTCGACGGCGACCACGTCTACATCTTCTTCCCTACGCCCGAAATGCTCAAGGCCGACTACGTTTCCCGGATATACATCTCGATCAACGGCGGCCGGAAGAACCTGCTGGAGATGGACTTCTATGAGCCTGACATCCCAGAGAAGAAGACGGTTCTGCTCAACGGGGCAAACATCTGGCAGGAGCCCAAGCCCCGCCTAGAGCATATTCGCCTCCAGGTACAGGCAGACGGTACGCTGGTGCACGAGCAGTAGCCCTGGCCTATTGGCGTAAACCCGCGAATATGCCCCGACACGAGGATTTCTGCTATATTTGCGCCCCTCAAAGGAGCGGTTGTGCATCCTACTCACCAAGGATACGAGTCCTAGCCCTCGTACACCATAAAGCAGAACGCAGCATGCAAGCATGGCAGGAACGTACCCACCTCCTCATAGGCGATGAGGGCATAGAGCGGCTACAGCGCGCGCACGTACTCATCGCCGGCCTCGGCGGGGTGGGCGGTGCAGCTGCAGAGACCCTCGCGCGCGCCGGGGTGGGTCGCCTCACCATAGCCGATGCGGACACCATCAGCCCCACCAACATCAACCGGCAGCTGCTGGCCACCCACGACACCATCGGTCAGGAGAAGGCCCTCGTAGCCAAGGAGCGACTCCTGGCCATCAACCCCCAGCTTGAGCTAGAGGTACTCAGCGAATTCCTCCGTGATGACAGGCTCATTGAGGTTGTCCGGATGCACCCCTACTCGGCCATCATCGACGCCATCGACACGCTCTCCCCCAAGATATACCTCATCAAGACTGCCCTCGAAGCGGGCGTACCGCTGGTCTCCTCCATGGGGGCGGCGGGCAAGCTCGACCACTCAAAGGTCCGCACCGGCAATTTCTGGAAGGTAGAGGGTTGCCACCTCGCCCGAACCCTCCGAAAGCGCTTCCGCCGCATGGGCATAAAGGGTAACTTCACGGCCGTCTACTCCACCGAGCTGGTAGACCCCTCAGCCGTGGTGCACTGCGAGGAGGAGCAGAACAAGAAGTCGAGGGTTGGCGTAATCTCCTACCTCCCCAATCTCTTTGGGGTGATGGCGGCGGCACAGGTCATTCAGGATATACTCGAGGGTAAGCAGGAAGCAGAGGGCTAACCCCCTACCCTAGCCCCTGGCCCGGGCGAGGCAAACCCCGCAGATGCCGCAGTCCTCCCCCACCTCCTCACCGAAGTACTCCCGCAGGACGCGCTCCCGGCATATGGCATCATTGCGGGCGTAGGCCACCATGTACTGCATCCGCTTGTAGTCGGCCTTACGGCGAAGAGCTAGGCCCTCCCAATCCAGCTCCAGCGGCAGGTTCGGGCAGACCGGCGTGAAGAACTCCACGCAGCCCACCGGCTCGAGGTACTCCACCTCCAGCCAGCCCCTCGAGGCGCAGGACTCCAGCAGACGTTCCAACCCATATTCGGTTACACGTACGGCCAGCTGCAGCCCTCGGCCTGAAACCTCAGCCGGGAAGGAGCGTATATCTGGATACCTGGACAGCAGATAGCGAAACAGGCGGTCCAGACGCTCATCCTCCCCCCCCACGCTACGCATAATCTCCGTACCGGCCGTAAGCTGTATCCGTAGGCCACGCACCGGCTCTGCATCGTAGTGCAGTATGCCCTCCCTCTCCAGCAGGCGAAGGATGCTGAGCGCATCGCCCTGCCACCACCCCCTCTCCTGGCAGAAGGCCTCCAGGTCGAAGTCTAGGGGGCCTAGCGTATCATCGCCGGGCTGCAAGCCCAATGTGCCGAACAGCTGCTTGACCAAGCGGTCTACCGCAGTACGCTCGGGATACTTGCTACGCCAATTGGCCTCCAGGCGGGGCGCATCCTCATCCCGGTGTAGCAGGTAGGCGACCGCCCCCTCCCCATCACGCCCCCCCCGGCCAGCCTCCTGGTAGTAGGCCTCAAGGTTCTCGGGTAGCCCCAGGTTCAGCACCACGCGCACATCCTCCTTGTCTATGCCCATCCCGAAGGCATTGGTGGCCACTATCACCTCAATCTCCCCCTGCATGAAGGCCTCCTGTACCATAGCCCTGTCATCCGCCAACATGCCCCCATGGTAGGCCGCCGCGCGTATGCCACGCCCCACGAGTATACTCGCCAGCTGCTCCACCTCGTTGCGGTAGAGGGCGTAGACGATGGCAGGCCCCAGCCCTCGGCTCAGGATGCTATATACCATCCCCACGTTATCGGGGAAGCTCCCCGCCCGGTAGGATAGCCCCGGCCGCCGGAAGGTCGAGGAGAAGATCCGGGCATTCGGCATGGCGAGCTGCCCTCGAATATCCTCGGCAACCCTCGGGGTGGCAGTTGCCGTCACGGCCAGCACGGGTACGCCCTCGAGCCGCTCCCTCAGGTCGCCTATTCTCCTGTAGGCAGGGCGGAAATCCTGCCCCCACTGCGAGATGCAATGCGCCTCATCGATGGCCAGTAGACGTACATCCATCTCCTCCAAGCGGAGCAGAAAGTTCCTGGTCAGCAACCGCTCGGGCGAGAGATAGAGGAAAGCGAAGCCCCCGTGCATGGCCGCATCCAGCCGTCGCTGCACCTCGTGCGTACCTAGGCCGGAGTGCACGAACAGCGCACGAATACCCCGCCGCTTGAGATTGGCCACCTGGTCCTCCATGAGGGCGATTAGGGGCGTTACGACGATGGTCAGCCCCCCCCTGGCCAGCCCCGCCACCTGGTAGATGACGGACTTCCCCCCGCCCGTTGGTAGCAAGGCCAGCGCATCCTGCCCCGCCACCACATGCGAGATGATCTCCCCCTGCCCCAGGCGGAAGGACGTATAGCCCCAGTGGGTCTTCAGGATTTGGAGTAGCTCGCTCTGCTCAGGCATGGAAGGGGAAATATGGGGCTACTGCTCCTTCATGGAGTCTATCCACTGTATCGGGTAGTCGTACCAATCGTGCTCCGAGAACACCTTGATGGGGATTTTGCACGCCACCATCGTCTCCTGCGTGCGCAGCATGGCCTTCTCTATCTCCCCGAGCCTGGAGCGGTAGTCCTCATAGGCCAGCGGGAGGGTCAGCACGCGGGGCGACTTCAGCGGAATATGCAGACGGGCGCCCTCAGGAAACCGAAAGCTACTCGTGCGGGAGTTCAGCAGGTCGAGGGCATAGGTCTCGATCCCCAGCGTCGCCATCTGCGAATGCACGTCCGCCTCTATGGTCTTCCGCCCCGCCCGCTGTTCACGGGCCTCCCGGCGCACCAGCATCATGGACCGGTCGAAATCCTTCCTATGCTTATGCCAGAGCTCCGGAAATCCCTCCAGGAGCTGCCGCCAGAGCTCGAGGGGCGGCAGCTCAAAGCGGTATATCACCCCGATGAAGAAGTAGCTGAGGTGCGACTGCACGCCATGCCGGCTGAGGCTCAGCATCCGCTTGCCGCCTATGCTATAGGTGATCTGCTCGATCTCCCCCTCATCGTAGGACAGCTTCTTCTGCATGCCCTCTATGTCCCACTGGGCGATGGTATCCAGGTCCAGCGCCTCAAAGCGTGGTGCATCATCGTCCGTCTCCTTCTCCTTGGGGTCAGCGTAGAGGCAGCTCATCACGTACTCCTCGATGTATTCCCCCCAGAACAAATTCTCCACATCCCGCTCCTTGCCGTAGGTCATGCCCTCCTTGTAGGTCTTTCCCCAGGCGACATGTGCAGGCTTGTTCCCCAGCAGCAGGGGTATCTTCACCTCCCTGAGCAGCTGCTCCACGCGCTCTATTGTGGGCCGCACCTCGCCCGTACGACGCAGGAAGGTCCTATGCGGCAAGCTCAGCTCTAGGTAGCGCTGGTCGGGCATGCGCACCCGTAGGAGGGACGTCTTGGCCTGATCCTCCACTGCGTAGTGATAGCCCGACTGCGCCATCAGCCCGCGGACCATCACACCGATATTGCTCTTTGCTATGGTCCGCACCTTCTCCTCCTTGACATGCTCCCGCTCCAGGCCATCGAGGCGGGCGATGCAGTAGCCAAAGAATATGGGGAAGTACATCAGGAAGCGATGCATCCGCTCCTCCACGAAGCGCAGGAGGCAGAAGCGGTAGCCGCTCTCATCATCCTCCAGAAAGAAGGGCCGTATGCGCGGGCATATGCGACCGTCCTCCTCCGCTCTCGACAGCGTGAGCACCCGAAGCCCATTCATGCTATACCCTATGCTCTCGACCTCCCCCCGCCCGTTGCGCTCCACCTCGCGCTCCATGTACGGGATATCCCACCCGGCCATCACCTCGAAGGGCTCCGCGAAGAAGGACGGCCGCTTAGCATCCCGTGCGCGGTATATGTCCGGATGAATGGTGGCTATCAGAAGCTCCTCCATCCGTTGGGCCCAGAACTCCGGGTTATACTCCCGAAGCGCCCGTAGCCGCCCAGGCGCAAAGAGGGACAGCGTGTTGGGCGTGAGGATCTCCTCCGCGCTACATGT
>PDWI01003865.1_pt1 | contig 21124 bp, 25 predicted proteins | sample 1430891 | NCBI WGS metagenome assembly PDWI01 (sample SAMN01162508, study PRJNA174530) | Oral metagenome, whole genome shotgun sequencing project. | biome: Marine environment; feature: Marine mammal; material: Swab sample of the gingival sulcus; isolation source: swab sample of gingival sulcus... | reverse complement strand
GTCATCCATCTGAAAGGTTCTCCTTTATTCAGACAATTAATCTTCAAATAATTAAATTTACTTAACCATGACAGCATTTTGCAGGCAGTAAATCAAGCGTTCCCAGGTATTCAAGGGCTTTGAATCATAAGCACCATCATAGGTATTTGGTTGCTGTTATTTTCTGTTGTGAGCAGGGCTGTTTGGCAAGGTTGGTGTATCATGCAAGCTTTGTATTTCAGTCAAAGGGTGCAGTAATGAGTCAGTTAAGCTGTGATAGTCCAGAGTTAAGTGTGCAGTTAGTGCCGGTTGATGAGGTGTTACAGCGGCTGAAGGATCAGGTTATTCCCGTGACTGATACAGAAGAAGTGGCCTTATCAGATGCGCTACAGCGTGTACTTGCCAAGCCCATTATGTCGCCAATTAGTGTGCCGCCCTTGGATAATAGTGCGATGGATGGCTATGCGGTCAGAGCCGCAGAGGTGGCGGATGGCATCAAGTTGCCTGTTAGTCAACGGATTCCAGCAGGCAGTGTCGGGCAGCCCTTATTACCCGGAACAGCGGCACGAATTTTTACTGGTGCGCCCATCCCAGAAGGTGCGGATGCGGTTGTGATGCAGGAGCAATGTGAGCCCGTTGATGATACATGTGTCCAATCTGTCATCATTACCGGAGCTGTCACTGTGGGGGAAAATATACGTGAGGCGGGTGAGGATATTCAGCGACATGCCCGAGTATTGGCTGCTCATCACAAGCTACGCGCTCAGGATTTGGGCTTATTAGCCTCAATTGGTATCGAGAAGGTGACGGTGTACCGGCAGTTGACGGTTGCTGTCTTTTTTACTGGCGATGAGTTGTGCGAACCAGGGGAGGCATTAGCCGCAGGCCAAATTTATAATTCAAATCGTTTTACCCTAACGGCACTGTTGCAGCGCATGGGGTGTCGGGTTATTAACCTTGGCATTGTTAAAGATAGCCTTGAAGCAACGGTAGATGCGTTGAAGTCCGCAGCTGCTCAGGCAGATTTAGTGATGACAAGTGGTGGCGTATCGGTGGGAGAGGAGGACTATATCAAGGCCGCGTTTGAGCAACTGGGTACGTTGGATTTTTGGCGAATTAGCATGAAACCGGGTAAACCGTTGGCATTTGGTCGGGTGGAAGGTGTTCCATTTATTGGTCTGCCGGGGAATCCGGTGTCTGTATTTGCCACTACCTGTATTGTGGCTAGACCTTTTATACTGGCTATGCAGGGGGCGGGATTCGATGTGGCTAAAGGCTTTCGTGCGATTGCAAACTTTGATTTGTCATACACTGTACGCCGTCAGGAGTATTTACGGGTTCGTATGCAAGTGGCTGATAATGGAGAGGTATTTCTGGAAAGCTATCCGAATCAAAGTTCGGGTGTATTGACATCAGCAAGTTGGGCAAATGGTTTTGCGGTGGTTCGTGAAGGTGTCAAGCTTGCCAAGAGGGATGAGTTGGAGTTCATTCCATTTAGCTTTTTTGGTTTGTGAAGGGGAAGGTACTAATGGCGCGCTGGGGAGGATTCGAACCCCCGACCCTCTGGTTCGTAGCCAGATACTCTATCCAACTGAGCTACCAGCGCGTAATTAGAATCACAATAGAAAAAGTGGATTGAAACCAAAACCGTGGCGCGCTGGGGAGGATTCGAACCCCCGACCCTCTGGTTCGTAGCCAGATACTCTATCCAACTGAGCTACCAGCGCACGGTCAATTTTATTCAATCACATCATTCAGATGGCGGAGAAAGAGGGATTCGAACCCTCGATACGGGATAAACCGTATACTCCCTTAGCAGGGGAGCGCCTTCAGCCACTCGGCCATTTCTCCAAGAAAGATTTTGTGAAGGCCGGTAGATTACTGATATTGCCCATACAGGTAAAGGCTTTTTTATAATTTTTTCGTAATTTTTTTTGCCCTTAAAAATACACCGGAATTATTTGATTTATCCGATCAGTCGGTTTAACCTTCCGCGATTGTGTGAAGCCAAGCATCTGTTGGAGTATGTGTATGCGTCAAACATTAATAGCAGGTAACTGGAAGCTCAACGGCTCAAGGCAGTCAATTACTGATTTGCTAGCGGCTGTAGCTGCTGGTTTGGGCGACGATATTAATGCGGATGTTGCGGTTTGTGCGCCTTATGTCTATATCCCAATGGTTGAGCAATTGCTGAAAGGCGGTACGCTTGCATGGGGTGCTCAAAATGTTTCGGAGCAGGCCTCAGGTGCCTATACTGGCGAAGTCAGTGCGGCAATGTTGGCAGAGTTTTCATGTCAGTATTGCTTGGTTGGTCACTCAGAACGTCGTAGTCTGTACCATGAAACAGACGAGGTGGTTGCAGCAAAGTTTGCCGCGTTGAAGTCGGCAGGTATCATGCCTGTTTTATGTGTTGGCGAAAGTCTTGAGGAGCGTGATCAGGGTATCACTGAGTCTGTTGTGAAGCAGCAGGTTTTGGCAGTGATTAATGATTGTGGCATCGAGTCTCTTAGTGATGCTGTGATTGCGTATGAGCCAGTTTGGGCGATTGGCACCGGAAGAACCGCTACCCCGGAGCAGGCCCAAGAGGTGCATGCGTCAATACGTGCTTTGCTGGCAGAGTTGGATAAAACAATCGCTGATCGTGTTCAGATCCTTTATGGTGGTAGCATGAATCCGGCGAATGCATCGGCATTGCTGGCAATGCCAGATATTGATGGTGGCCTGATTGGTGGGGCTTCTTTAAAGGCAGATGATTTCTTGGCAATATGCCGGGCTGCTTAACATTAGAAAAATATTATTATGCTTTACAAAATTTTATTGATCGTACAAGTCATTGTATCACTCGGAATTATTGGCTTGGTGCTCATGCAGCACGGAAAAGGTGCAGATGCGGGTGCTGCCTTTGGTGGCGGGGCATCAGGCTCGGTATTTGGTGCCAGAGGATCAGGTAACTTTTTGAGTCGTACAACGGCTATTTTGGCGACAGTTTTCTTTATCAACTCTTTGCTTATGGCTTGGCTGGTGGCAAATCCGTCAGGGAACGATAAGAGTGTGGTGGAGTCCGTGATAACGAGCACTAGCCAAAAGGAAGAAAATACAGTACCATCCGCGCCCTCTGATGTTCCAGTACCTGCTGGTACCGCGAAGCCTCAGGCGGATCAGTCGGATGTGCCCTCAGTACCAAAGCAGTAATGACAAAGTTTATGCCGATGTGGTGGAATTGGTAGACACGCCATCTTGAGGGGGTGGTGGCCCTAGGCCGTGCCGGTTCGACTCCGGCCATCGGCACCATATAAGGATTTAAGTTGATCTAACTTAGTCCAGAAAGCCTTACAGTTAAACGCCGTAAGGCTTTTTTTATGTCCATAGTAGTCTAGTGAATACATTAACATCTAGCATTGTTGTTGGTATAAATGTTGGTATCTGAAAAAGCCGTGTTGGTATCTGAGAAAGTACCAGCACCAAGGGGACTGACAATGCAGCGAAAGCTTACGGACGCAAAGGTTAAAAATGCTAGACCCAAGCCAGATGGGAAGGTGAATAAGTTATCCGATGGCGGGGGACTATTTCTTCAGGTATCTGCTACTGGAAAGTATTGGCGGTATAACTTCCGATACGCCGGAAAGCAGAAAACCCTTTCACTTGGTGTTTACCCTGATGTGGGTTTGTCCAGTGCCAGAGAAGAACACAGCAAGGCACGGGAGCTATTAGCAGAAGGGATAGATCCTAGTGCAAAGAAACGCGATATAAAAAAAGATGAGCAAGCAAAGCACCGTGACTGCTTTGAAAATATCGCCACTGATTGGTTTAACAAGTTTTCAGACCATTGGACGGATAAGCACAAGGCTAAAAAGTGGGACTATCTGAAGCGTGATCTATTTCCATTTATTGGCCATATTCCCATTAACGAGATTGAAGCCCCTGACATATTGGCGGCTTGTAATGTGTTTGTTGAGCGCGGCAAAGTGTACACGGCGCACAATATCAAGCAGGCAGCAGGGCAGGTGTTCCGCTACGGTGTGGCAACGGGCAGATGCAAGCGTGACCCGGCAGCAGACTTACGCGGCGCACTGCCACCAATCAAAGAAACCCATTACCCGACGATTACCAAACCCATGGAAGTTGGCGCGCTGTTGAGAGCATTAGCAGGGTATGAAGGCAACTACATGGTTAAGCAGGCTATTAATTTGTTGCCTTACCTGATGTGTAGACCGGGCGAGCTGCGTCACATGGAATGGCCGGAGATAGATTTAAGCGCAAATGTGTGGACGATTCCGAGCAATAAGATGAAATCAGGTCGGGAACATCGGGTGCCGTTATCCAAACAAGCATTGGCAATACTGGAAACCATGAGGCCATTTACTCACTCTGCAAAATATGTGTTTCATGGTATTCGCTCCACAGTCAGGCCAATGTCAGAAAATACCTTTAATGCCGTACTAAGGGCGGTTGGATATTCAAAGGATCAGATGGTTAGTCATGGTTTCAGGGGCATGGCTTCAAGCCTGCTAAATGAGCAAGGATGGAACCCCGACGCAATAGAATCACAACTGGCACACCTTCAGGGCGATAAGGTGAGAGCAGCCTATAACCGTGCGCAATACTGGGATGAGCGAGTGAAGATGATGCAACACTACGCTAATTATTTAGATTCACTGCGAGAGGGTGCCGATGTCATACCCATAAACCGAAAGCAGATATAATCACAACCACCGCGCCTTACCCGACGGGGGACATCTGGTAAACCTTGACCAGTTGGCGCGGTTTTTATTAAAGGTTGCATTCTATAGGTGATGCAATGATACACGATAAGCTCTTAACGCTTGAACAGGCCACTAATGAAATAAATGCCAAGCTTAAACGGCCTGCTTATGATCCCAAGTCCCTGATAAAGCATATTGCCGCTGTTAGAGAAAGACTACTAATCTGTAAGCCTTTTGTTGATCTTGTTATTTGTCCCATTCATACCCCTAGTAAAAAGCTATTCATTTTCGAAGGTTGTTTCAGGTTGGTTGATAGTGATCAATGTATGGCGATTGATGCAGTGATTGGTGGCGCTCTTTCAGGTTCCACAAGTTTCGGTATCGAACATTTTAAAGTAGACAGCAGAATTAAGAATAAAACGGAGAATGGCTTTGACTCGCTGAACACTTATGCAAGTGATGGGGAGTATGCAATTATCAGATATGATGATTTTGCAGATAGTGCTGTTGAAGCCGTTGGCATGTACAACGATCAGGAAACAAATAAATATAGGTTACCTAAAACGCTAAGGGTAAAGCCGTTCAATCCCCATATTGATGAAATTTATGTCTTAGAAAAAGAGCTTCGTGAGTTTATCCGTGTTGTTTTGGATGATCGAACCACTACAGTGTCAGAGTTGGCAGTACAGCCCAAGCAAACTGAAAAGGAAAAGCCAAAAAAGCCAAAAAAGGCGGTTAAGCCCGAGACACAAAGGCGTTACGAAGAAATGCAGAAGCGAGTAAATGAGGTTGCTAACAGTAATAAATACCTTAGCCATGCAGGTGTTTGTGCCCGTATCGCTCATGAGTTTAATTGTGCCCCAGATACGATAAGAAGAAATACAAAACTAATAAGAGACTGAAAAATAAGGTTTTTATCTGGTATTTTTTATTTATCTGGGGGATTCCCCCAAATTCCCCAAATCCCCCAACGGCCTGAGTGAATATGTAGCCTTTCTTAATCTAAAGAGGGCTAATAAATGCAATCTACAACAAAAGGTCAGGCAGGCGCAGCAAATAACGTGAAGCCCACCATGATTCCGGTGTGTGAGCCATTCCCCTATGAAGGCAAAGTAAGAGCAAAGCAAGTGGCACCGTTCCTTGGTGTTGGTCTTTCCACTTTTTGGCTATACGTGAAACAGGGGCGTATTGAAAAGCCGATGCGCTATGGTGCCCGTGTGTCTGTCTGGGATGCTTCTTACATTCGTCAATTAGCATCCAGCGGCATTCCAGAGGCACCAGTAGCGGAGGTGTCAAAATGAGAGGTCATACAGCAATGAAGCTTGCCGTTTGGATTGTTGACTGGTTGATACCTTGGGTTTATGACAATGTGAAAGAGCCAGACCTAAAGGCGGAAATCACCAAACGCTTGAACTCGCTGAAGCACTATATCTATGCGGCAGTTCACGAAACTAGAGGCAGCCATACCAAAGCCCCATCTACCAAAATTCAGCGGGACGCAGTCCAGCGGTATATTGGTGAGTTACAAAAAATGCTGAGCGAGGGAGAATAAATAATGAGCAATAAAAAAGGCCGCCAGCCAGGCAGCCCCAAACAGAACAATTGTAAGCGAAATAATACCTTATCACTATCAGAGTGTATAGCCGCATTCATCGACGACATGCGCGCCAATGGTATCCAGCACCCACCGACTGAAATTATTGCAGATGGTGAACTCCACGTATTCAGTCCTACGGGTAAGAAAGGTGATACCGCTGGACGCTATGTATTCCACCTGGACGGCATACCGTCAGGGTATTATCAGGATTACCGGCAGGGCTTAAAGGTAACGTGGAGCGCGGGAAAAGATCACGCGCCAGCCATGACCCCAGCAGAGCAACAAGCATTTAAAAAGCGTTTGCGTCAACAGGCCGAAGATCGGCGCGCCAAGCAGGCGGAAAAGCACCGGCAAGCCGCCAAAACAGCCCAAGAGGTTTGGCGCAGTGCTAAACCGGCCAATCCTAATCATCCCTATTTGCTGATGAAGGGGGTTCAACCGCATAACCTGTTGGAATTGGAAGGTGATTTGATTGTGCCGTTACATGACACTGGCGGTAATCTGCATAGTATTCAGCGCATCGGTACAAACGGGTTCAAGATGATGCTGAAAGGTGGTCGTAAGCGTGGCAATTTTAGTTTGATTGGTGCCAAGCTGCATGAGCTGGACAGACTGAGTTCAATCAATTTAGCCGAAGGTTGGGCTTCTAGTGCCTCTGTTTATGAAGCCTATGGCGCTCCAGTTATTGTCGGTATTGATTCCGGTAACTTGTTAGCCGTCGTTGAGAATATCCGCAAGCGGTGGCCTTATTTGGTCATTGTTATTTATGCCGACAACGACCGGAAAGCCGAAGCTGAAGGGCGTAAGAATGTTGGCGTGGAGTCGGCCAAGGCGGTGGCTGATCAGTTTACGGGTGTGTTTGTGGAGGTACCTAGTTTCCCAGAGTCTGCACCTATTGAGCTGTCAGACTTTAACGACCTGATCCAGTGGCGCAAGTCGCAAAACGGGGGTGTGCTATGAATAGCGATAAGCTCACCCAGTCAGCCGGTGTCGGTATTAGTGCGGTAATTGATAACGCCATAGAATTGGCAAAGTCCGGCGATTCGTCGGGGGTGCTCAGTCCGGCCTTTACCGAGGCATTAAAAAAGCTGAGAAGTCAGAACGAAAATTACTACCTTCTAAACGTGAAGCCGGTGATTAAGGCACTTAAAACCGACCCACCCATTACCTTGGGTGACTTGGAACGCCTGACCAAGCCGGGTAAGCAGGCCAAACAGCGTTATCAGCAAAAGGATGACAACGGTGGTAAGGACCAACCACGGCAAGGTAAGGCCGAACTGTTAATTGATTTGGTGGCAACATGGGCGCGGGTGTTTTGTGATGAGTCGGGCAAGGCTTATGCCACGTTCCCCGTGCAATCGGTTGACCCAACCACCGGCGAGCTATTACCGGCGCATGATGAAACATGGCCGTTAGACTCCAAGCAGTTCAGGGGTAAAGCCAGCCGTGAGTTCAGAAAGCAGTTCACTACTGTGCCGGGGGAGTCGGCCATTAAGGAAGCGGTTGAGATACTGGCTGTCGATGCTGAAGACAGGCCACCTGAGAAGGTGTATTTACGCTACGCACCAAATCCCGGTGATGAAGGTGGTGTTTTGGTTGATCTTGGTAACGACGCTTATCAGGTGGTAGAGATTACCAGCGGCGGGTGGCGCGTCATCGAGGCGGCAGACTGTCCGGTGAAGTTCCGGCGGGTACAGCACTCGCGGCCTTTGCCCATGCCTGAGCGTAACGGTGATGTGGCACTTCTGTGGAAGCATGTCAACATTCAGGGCGATGACAGTCAGTTACTGGTACTGGCTTGGTTGTTGGAGTGCCTGCGAACAGAAACCCCTTACCCCGTGTTGGAGTTGATCGCTGGGCAGGGTAGTGCCAAAAGCACCACCCAAGAACGATTAAGGCAGTTGATAGACCCAAGTACGGTATTGCTACGCATGGAGCCACGCTCTAATCAGGATCTATCTGTAAGCGCGTTAGGTAATCACATGATTTGCTTAAATAACTTAAGCGGCCTGAGTAAATCCACACAAGACTTTATGTGTTCCGTATCCACAGGCGGGGGCGATGCGACCCGACGGCTACACACCACGGAAGATGAGGCGGCGTGGGATACCAAGCGGCCTATTGTGATGAACGGCATTAACCAACTGGTGACACGGCCAGACTTGGCAGATAGAACGGTTTGTTTAGAGCTGCACAAGATCCAGTCTTACGTGGACGAGGCCACACTGATGACCGCATGGGAGCGTGATTACCCCAAGATACTGGGTGGCTTATATGACTTAATGGCCGTCGCCTTGCGTGATATGTCTTTGGTCAAACTGGATAAACTGCCCCGGATGGGGGATTTTGCCAAGCTGGGTGAGGCGATGTGTTTAGGGCTTGGCAGTCCACATTCCTTTGTTGAGGTGTTTAACGCGAATCGTGACAGTGTTGTAGCGCGTGGTGTTGAATCCAGTCCCGTGGCATTGGCTTTGGTGAGCTTTATCAATAGTGAAAAGCTGTTTGAAGGGACAGCATCGGAGTTAATGCGCGAGATCAGCCGAGAGCCTTACCTGCCCAAGTATTACGACCGGCAGGCGTGGCCGAAATCTCCCCGTGGTTTAGGTGAGATTATCCGGCGGCTGGCTCCGTCCCTTCAGGTCTATGGCGTAGATATACAGCAGGCTCAAGGGCGTAGCCGCAAGACGATTTACACCATCCGATTAATTGATAAGGTCACAGATACCCCAGCGGCTTAGTCATTCGTTGGTCAGGGCATATCGGGCAAGCTGTTATGGCTTGCCTTTTTTTATGCCTGTTTCCCTGCCCCCGTCCCCCATCCCATCGGGTGATTACACCAGAAATATGGGCTATTCGTGCCTGCAAGCCTTAAAGACCTTTCTTTTTTTTCTGTTTTCTTTAGAAAGCACCTAAACAACATCACCAACGTCACCAAAACCGGAAAACCTAAGCGGGTTCAATGGCTTAGGGTGGTGAGGTTGGGTGGTGATGTTATCGGGGCAACCTCACCCACATCACCAAAAAATGGTGATGTTCTGCTTTTAGTGGTGACGTTCAAAACCATACCTCACCAACAACATCACCACCTTAACTGAATGATCTATAAGGAAATATCGGCAAGTGGTGATATTGGTGATGTTGTTTAGGTAGGTTTTTAGGGGAAAACGCAAAAAAAAGTGCTGATTGTTTAGCTGAGTACACAAGAACCGGCAAATTAGGTTACGTTGAGTGATGTTTTTTGGTTGAGTAGGGTTAAGTCTCCCGTAGGCATGGGGGGCATTTGATCCCTGACACTGATGCACCTCTAGACCATGACTCTATGCTTTCTTTGGTGAATCACGATTTTAGGGGGGGGGTATGTGGTCAATATCTAATCATAAGCCCAGATCACCAGTGAGTCAGGCACAAAAAACCAAGGTACTTACTGGCTTTTACCCCATACGAGCACTTGAGCCGCAGTTTATTTTTAGGTTGGGTTCCCATGAAGGGGGTTAACAACAACACAAAACAGCATTAATAATAAGTCCTGTCACCACTATCCAGCCATCTGGCAGGCATGGCGGTCAGTTCCAGCCAATACCGGCGGCCGCTTGCGATTCCTTGCCATTACTGCCTATTGGTGGCGGCTACGCCTCGGGGGAGCGGGGGGAGCGCGTTTTTAGTGCCATTCTGCTATGCTTTATCCTGCTCACTGGCTACCCACTGGATTACCGAAGCAATGACAGACGAAGCACCACGCAAAAAGCTCACCATTACACGCAAACGCACAACGGCCATACCAGTATCAGAAGCCGGAGAAGATGTACCAGCGGCCATTCAGCGCGCCAAAAAGCGTGTTATCAAACTGGACAAGCCTAAAAAGAAGCAGTCGCAACCAATACCAGCGCGTAAGAAGCCCAAGAAGCCACCCAGCCAGATACGTGCCGCTGATTTGAATAAGGCATTGTCCGAGTATTCCAAGGCATGGCGCGGCTTTCGGCCATTAGCCTCTGACATTGAGCGGCAGATATTCCAGTTTATTGGGGCGCGCCACTTGTCAGCCTCTAAGCGTGTGGTCACCGCTCTGCTAAAAAAGCAGCGTACCGCCAAAAACTACCTGCTCAATTCAGAGATGGATGCACCCGTATTTAATCTGGACGATACACAAAGCGGTCTTGTGAGTTGGGAGCGCGCCAATAAAGCCGCCAGGCAACTGGTGAAGGTGGAAGCCCAGCGACAGGCTGACAAGCGCGCCAAACAACGGCGCTAAGTGTTTTGGCTAATAAGGCTGTGATTGATAATTAATAGATAAAAACAATCATTTATTCTAATTTCAATAGAAAATAACTATTAGACCAAATAAGCAACACCGCTTAATCTCTAGTCCATGCCTGAGCGATCAGGCGATTACCTGCGCAAATGCGGGTTGCTAATATTTAACGGCGGCATACAACCGCTATTCAGGCGGCTTTTTTATGCCTGTATCTTTCACACTCGGCGGCTTTATTGTCGGGAATGTGACTGGATACAAGACCGCTATCGGCGGAAAGAAGTCACAGCGCCTTCCGTTAGGTGTTAGCAATTCCCGGCCTTTTGTGCCCTTGCTAATATTTATACGGAGAAAGAGCATGACCGCTCCCGCCTTATCCCGCGCCACCCGTGCGCCTTCACTACCGGCATTCAGTCCGGTGATTGAATCACTCCCCTATCTACCACATAGCGCGCCAATCTTTGGCAACTACACCGCATCCTTAACCGATACCGGCTTACAGATTCACCGTTCCGGCTTATTGGTGTGCTGGATCGTTTGTGGCAATCATACTGGCCAACAAGACAACTTACCCAAGCGTTGCGACTTCGTGGATGTGGCCTATTACCGCACCACGCAGCGCGGCGTTAATTTAGAAACAGCAGACTTTGACACGCTCCCGGAAGCATTGGCCTTTGTGGCTGAAGTGCTGGGGGGTGAGTTATGAGTCATAAGCAACAGCTTGAGCTGTCCGACAGCCTCAGCAAGAAAACCGCTCAACTTGAATCACTGTTAATCATGGCGAATGGCAAACTGGGCGATTGTTCAGACGATGTACGGGAAAACTATCTTTGGGCATGTCAGGAGCTATCCACACAGATCAGGGCGGAGTTTGACCGGTACTGGGAATTAACCAAAGACTTGGCAAAGCCTGAAGGTAGAGAACCATTGGGGTTTGAACAGCATTGGGAAGTCGCTAACGGCGTGGCTACGCCTAAAGGCGGTGAGCTATGAGAGAGTCGGCCACCGTTATATCAATCAACCCGTTAATTGAGTTATCGGATGACCTACAAACCCGCAAGTATCCTACAGAAACCGAGTGGTTCCTGTCTTCCCAGCTTTATCAGTCGTTTGAGGCGTGGGGGGAGGCATTGCAGGAGAGTGAGCTTAATTTTTATTCGGAAAAAATTTATTGGCTTGCTTACACGTCCTACCACTTTGCAGATGCCTTATTGCTGATCAGCAAAGAAGCGCCCGAAGGCTTACAGGGTATCCATAACACCATGAAAACGATTATGGAAGACCATGCACCCAGCAAAGTGGAGGTACAGCTATGAGCGCGCCAAATATCCATGTCAAAGTATTGCCTTTTGAGGCGCGTGTGCAGCTTGTTCGTGCTGAGATTAGTAAGCGTACTGCCCAAGCCAAGCCCGAACATAAAAACAGCCTTCAGGCGCGTTTGTGGGTGCACTGGTTGAAGCGGGAGGTATTGGTATGATGCAGATACCTCAAGGCGCAAAAGAAGCTGCCCGTAAACATCGCTTACAGGCCAAAGAGCTACAGGCAGAACGTGAGGCACGGAATACGCTTAAAGCAAATTCAGCAGGTGGCCTGGCTGCCGGTAACACACTGCAACCCGTTGATACTACTGGCGCACAAGGCGCAGCTTATCCCCCGTACTGTAATACGGGGGGTTATGGATCCTCAGAAAAAAATCAGGCTAAAAACGGCCTACAGATCACCAAGATTGATTGGCTCAGGGTCACCAATACGGACTTGGATAACTTTATTGCCACTATGTCAGAAGTCGATAACAGTGGCGGGATTCTGGACAGTGCAAACGTCATTGTCAGGTGGTCAGAAAAAGGCTTACACGGCTATGACCAGTCTGCCAAGTTGCTATTACAGCGTGATAATGACCAACTCACCATTGGCCATATCGCAATGGCTGAAGCCGGACGCAATAAAGGCGGCATGATGGAACTGACGGGCGTGGGCTGTAAGTGGTTTCAGTTGCAATACCCTGCCCTGTGGATGGAGCTTTACAGCCTGTTTGTAGAATACGAGTGGCGAATCAGCCGGACGGATATTGCCTTAGACCTACCGGGTGAATACTGCCAAGCACAAGGCTATACCGTTCCATCCTTGTTTGCAGAAGCCGTTAATCACGGTTTATTCCGCTCGGATAAGCTGCGTAATCCCAATATGCAGCAGTCCTACAGCACGGCAGGCGACTGGAGCGCCCTGATTGTCGGTGGTATTGACCCACAAGGCTATGATCCGATAGAACACTGTCCGGCAGGCTTAACCGCTTATATCGGCAACCGTAAAAGCTCGGCTGACTTTTTTAGAATCTATGAAAAGGGCAAGGAATTACTGGGTGCTGAAGCGGAGCCAGACAGTATCGACCGCGCTTGGGTGCGTATTGAGCACGAAATGAGCCGCAAAGGTTCCAGCCGTGACGTGCCACTGGATGTCATGTTACGACCTGATGAATACTTTGCCCTGAATCGTTCCGGGGTGCGTCAACTGATGCACGATTACCGCGCATCGTTAAGTCTGGAACGTGTCCAGCAAGTACAGCTTGCCCAATTCAACAAAGAGCGCAGCTTGTCAGTGGCTAAAAAAATCTACTGGGCAAAGCATTCCTATGGGCGTTTATTCAAAACGCTACAGGATGAAGGCATCACACTTCAGCAAATCATTGCATGGCTAACCCGTGCGGATGGCTTGCAGGAGTTTATCTTGGATATAGACGAGCCAATGCAGGAGGTGGCGGCATGAATCAGCAGATCGTTACGCCAGTGTCATACCAGCCAGATCACACGTCTACCGAGTCCATGACCTTTAGCGATGAATTGGCCCGTGACAGCTTCATTATTCGTGAGCGTAGCCGAGGCTGGGAGGTGTTTTTGTCCTACCAAGGCACTAACCGTGCCGGTGTCGAGCTGTACCACATCACGCGGCAACGGGTAGGAGGTGCGGCATGAAGCAGCAACACACGCATTACCCGCTATTCATCAAGTCGATGGCCTCTTTAGGCATGGCCTATGCCCTGTTCCAGACGGTTAAGCATTGGCAGGACTATCAGGCTTTGGCGGTACTCTCCACTGCACTGATTCACGTACCAATGGCCGCCTTCAGTACCAGACTGGCTTTTCTGACTGTAAGGACAAATCCCCTATTCTCTTTTTTGGCAGCGGCGTTCGTTTGTTTAAACGCCGCGCTTGTGTGAGGTGAACACCATGAATACCGAACTTGAAGCACGATTAAACCTTGAAACCCTGCAAGCCGAACAGCATGACAAGCAAGCCCATCTGCACAGTCTGGATAGGCAACTGAAATGGGCAAAAGTCCTGACCTTCTGCCTGTATCTAGCCTTTGCGATGGCGCTGTATGTGGGTGATGTATGGAATTTGCAGACCATTATTACCTCATTCGTCAGCGGTGCCTTTGGCATTGTCTTCTTTGGCGTGATTGCGGTACTACTGGCCTACGTTCTGGCCGGAACCAAACATGCCGCCTATACCCACTTCAGCATGTACAAAACCGTCAAGCTGATTCTGTTAGTGGCAGCCTTTACGGGCATTATGGCCGAAGTGTTCAATAGCTCAGGCGTTCAGGACGTGAAAGCCCGTGCCGTGACTCAAAACAATGCCGAATATCAGGCACTCAGTCATGCCAGTGCCGGTAGCGGTGTCAGTGTCTCCAGTGACCTTGCCCAACAAATTGCCAGAGCCGAACAAATCCTTGCCCGGTGTAAGGTGAAAGAAGCCGCTGGCAAAGAAAAACACTGCCGGGGTGATGCGGCCAATGTGAAAGCACTCAAAGAAGCACAAGCCGCTGCCCTGCAAGCGCAAGTCATGGCCTCAACCGCGACCCAGACAGAACGCTACCAGCGACTAGACCAACTAAAGGAAGAAGCCTATAACCCCGTCATTCGGGCAGTCGGTCATGCCTTCAGTCTGGAACCTGCGTCTGCCACGGCACTGGTCATGCTGTTGTTTGCCATCGTCTTTGAACTGATGCACTACTACCTGTCAGTCATGCGCCGCGATGTGCTGCGTGACCTGAAGCTACTGACCCGACAAGTACAACTTGCCCAGGTCGGCTACCTGAACACCTCTGGCTATGAATACGGGCACTCCCCCAAGCCTGCCGATGCACCCACAGAAAAGCGGCAACGGTGGTCAGTCAATCCGGCAATGAGCGCGCGCTTTAATCCATCCAATACGCATCTTGGTGGTCTGTCAACCAGCGACCAACCCCAACCGACAGCCGTGGAAACCCCACAACCTGCCCAACCGGAAAAGCTCCCATTTGGCTTTGCACCAAAGCGTACACCCGTGACCAAAGCCGAGCGACCAACCGGGCAAAAACAAGGCGGCACAGGTCGGAAAAATCCGGTACTGGGTAAAGCTGAATACCACTATGGCCTGCCATTGTCTGAGTGTGTGTCGGATGCCTCTGAAAGTGCCTCAAAGAGTGTGTGCACACACTCACACACACTCAGTGCTGAAACCCCTTGCGATAAGCGTGTGCACACACTGACACACACTCAAAAACAGGGGCTTTACAGCGACTGGCTACACGCTATCGAAGCGGATGAAAAGGTGACGAACAACAAGGGAAAATCCGAGCGTGTGCGTACCAAGCGCGGAACCCGAACGTGGATACAAAAGAAGGTTTGTCCAGACCAGACAGGTAAGCAGAGCAGACACCTGAAGCACATGGCGATGATGGCTGATGGCTTCTTCAAGCGTGCTATTGCTCAAGGCGTTTTAAAAATCCGCGATGACTACAAAAAAGGTCAGCGCGATATGTACCAGATGACAGGAGAGTGACAGTGATGAATGACAATAAGATTATCGCCTATTGGTGGGATGGTTACTTTATTGCAGACGATGATGCTAAAGAGCAGGCCGAAGTGTTAGACAGCATGGATGCCTTTGGTGGTGAACACGGCTTGCTCACCGTACCAGCCGATGCCACACAGGAAGAAATGCAGGCACTGGTCAATCAGGCGTTGAGTAGGGCGGCATAGCTTAAACCGAAAACCACAGGTCAAAGCCTCGACTAATCATCGGGGCTTTTCCGTGTCTGAAATTATATTTTATTGGCTGGCCATTGCTTAGATAAGGGGGTACCGAGTTAATTTGTTGGTATAATTGTTGGTACTTGAAAATATATATTTTTTAACTTATTGAATTGTAAGGATATAAATATCCATTTCGACTCCGGCCATCGCACCATATAAGGATTTAAGTTGATCTAACTTAGTCCAGAGAGCCTTGCAGCTAAACGCCGTAAGGCTTTTTTTATGTCTGTAGTAGTCTAGCCAATCGCATTGCCTCGACTTGTCCATTCCTCCTTCTCAAAAATAGCGAATTTTGAGAAGATGAATCCCCACATGTAAAGAAATTTAGTGTTTCTGAGAAGATGAAAGAAATTACTCCAAGGCAATTGCACATAATGCGCTCTACAAGCATTAGTGAGTGCTCACCTTAATGGATAACCTTGAGTTATTGATAAATACCGATACTCCTGACATTGATCCTATTGTAAAAATGGCAGTTATTCATCACCAGTTCGAGAGTATCCAGCCGTTCTATGATGGCAATGGACGAACAGGGCGTATCAACAACATTTCTCGACATCCTTACACGAAGGTTCAGTTTCTTGAGCATGATTTGAGTGGATCAAGGCCCACGGCAACTCGTTATCTGGATGCACTGGCGGAAGACGGTGTGCTGGAAAAGCATAGGATGGGGCGTGAAAACTACTACTTGAATCGGGCGCTAGTGGATATGTTGTTTAACATGCCACGAATGGATGTGAGTTAGGCCATACCTTTTGCCGCATGGGGCGTGCCTAATAATGAGGCAACTTTAGCGACAGCAAAAAAGCCAGCCCGACGAATATGGCCGACACCCACAAGCATCCCGCCAGCCCAAATTGCTGGTAGCCCAAGCCGGACAGTACCGTCCCGGCCAGTCGTCCTCCCGCGTTTGCCATATAGTAAAAACCAACATTCATCGACACTTTATTCCCGTCTGCGTAGGCCAGGATCAGGTAGGAGTGCAGGGCTGAGTTGATCGCAAATACCACTCCAAATAGCGCAAGTCCTGTAATGACCACAGCAGCGGGGGAGAGTCCTAGTGTCAACAAGTACGCCATAAGTGCCGGAATGAGCATGAGTATCAGGGCCCAATGCCATGCGAGTTTTTGATGCTCAGTACGGCTTTTTTTCAGCAAAGCGGGGGTACTGGCTTGCACAAAGCCATAGCCAATCACCCACAAGGCCATAAAGCCCCCTACACTGATAAAGTCCCAGTCAAGAACACTGTGCAAAAATACTGGCAGGGCAACGACAAACCACACATCACGCGCTGCAAACAGGAAGAAGCGAGCGGCAGACAGCCAGTTGATTGCAGGGGTTTGGGAAAAGATGTGCGTGAATTTGGGTTTCGCCTTCGCTTTGCCTAACTCACTGGGTAGCGCGAACCAGGTGTAGAGCAGCACGATGGTTAAGCTCCCTGCCAAGGCGGTGAGTGCCTCACGAAATCCAAGCCATTCCAACAGGGCAGCGCCCAAAAAGAAGCCTGCCCCTTTCAGTGCATTTTTAGAGCCGGTCAGTATGGCGACCCACTTAAATAGTTGCTGGTTCTGACCATCGGCCACCAGCGCTTTGACACTGGCTTTGGCCGACATTTTGTTCAGGTCTTTGGCAATTCCCGATAATGCTTGTGCAGCCATGACATAGGCCACAGACAGCCAGGTATCCGGTACGGTCAACATGGTTAGCGCAATAATTTGCAGTGCCATGCCAAGGTGCATGGTGACGTTTAGGCCAAGTCGAGAAGCCAGATAGCCACCTAGCAGGTTGGTGACAATGCCAAAAAATTCATAAAACAAAAATAGGGAGGCAATAGCAAATGCCGAATAGCCCAGTTGATGGAAGTACAACACCACCAGCATCCGAATCGCGCCATCGGTGAGTGTAAAGGCCCAATACCCGCCAGTTACCGTTAGATAGTTTTTTAAATGGGTATCCATCGTTGGTTTTTAAGTCCCGCAAAAAGTATGGTGTACCACCTCGTGGGGTGCCGGTGGCATGGCGTATTTCGCACAGTTTTCTTGTGGTGTATAAGGCTGCATTAGCACCTTATAAAAGGCATGAAATGGCGCAAAATCCTGGTGATCCTCGGCGGCACGAATGGCTGCTGCCACCAAATGATTGCGAGGAATGTATAAGGGATTGACCGCGTGCATACGTGCTTGTCGCTCGGCATCGCTGGCAGGTTCGTCCACAAGTCGCTCACGCCATTGTTTGGCCCAGTCGTCGAAGGCTTCCGGCTTGACAAATAAGTCGCGGATAGGTTGATCGTTGTCGCTGCGATCAGCCAAAGCATTGGATAAGTGATAAAACGTCAGCGTGAAGTCGGCGCCATTGTCTGACATGCAATCCAGTAGCGCATTGATTAAATCGTGGTCTCGGCCGGTGTTGCGATGGTGATGGCTGCTATCATTGTCATCGGCTTTGGCCTGACTTAGCCCCAGTTTTTCCGCCATGCCAATCAGCCAGTAGTGATCATAGCGATGAGCAAAAGCATGAATTGCCTGTTGCGCTTTGTTAACGGCTGTCTCCTGATTCTCGTCCAATAATGGAATCAATGCCTCGGCAAGTCGGCATAAATCCCAATGTGCGGCGGCGGGTTGGTTTTGGTAAGCGTAACGGCCCTGGTGATCAATTGAGCTGAAGACTTTGGCCGGATGATAGTCGTCGATAAAGGCGCATGGCCCATAGTCGATGGTCTCACCAGCAATGGACATATTATCCGTATTCATCACGCCATGAATAAAACCATGTTGCATCCAGCGGGCAACCAGCCTGGCTTGTTGGTCGATTACCGTTTCCAACAGGGCAAGATAGGGATAATCAGCATCGGCAAGACTCGGGTATAGGCGTTCAATCACATAATCGGCCAGTTGTTTAACGGCAGCTACGTCACCCCGTATGGCAAAGTGCTGAAACGTCCCGACCCTGACAAAGCTGCGCGATACGCGTGTGATAATGCCCCCCGGTAGCGCCTGCTCACGATACACCAATTCGCCACTACTGACCGCTGCCAGTGCGCGGGTCGTCGGCACACCCAATCGGTGCATGGCTTCACTGAGCAAATACTCCCGCAGCACTGGCCCCAATGCTGCACGGCCATCGCCACGACGGGAAAAGGGCGTTTGCCCCGCGCCTTTTAGTTGGAGGTCATAGCGCAACTGATCTGTTGCAATCATCTCGCCCAACAAGATCGCCCGACCATCACCCAAATGTGGATTTAATTGACCAAACTGATGACCGGAGTAAGCCATTGCCAGTGGCTCAGAGCCCGTAATCAGAGTGTTACCTGAAAATACTTCTGCCAGCACCGACTCATCAAGTGTGGATATATCCATGCCCAGCGCATCAGCCAGCTCTATATTAAAACGGATCAATGATGGTGCTGATACCGGCGTTGGCGCAACACGGGCATAAAACGCCTCTGGCAAATGGATATAACTGTTATCAAAGGTCAATGTAGGTGCAATACTCATGTCGTTAAGCTCTGGTGAAAGTCACATCTATGCTACAGCAGATTGCATGATTTGCTTAGAAACCGCGGCAAAGGCAGGCTGATGTTCTGTGAACCTGGACAGATACGGCGATTATATTAGCTGAGAAGCCACTTTTTCCGTCAATTCCATCATCCGGTTCATATAGCCCCACTCATTGTCATACCACGCATAAATCTTTACCTGAGTGCCATTAATCACCATCGTGGAGGGGGCATCAATAATGGCTGAGCGGGCATCGCCCTTATAATCCACCGAGACCAACGGGCGTTCCTCATAACCCAGAATGCCTTGCAGATATGTTTCGGATGCCTCTTTAAATAGCGCATTGACTTCGGCGACGGTGACTTCACGCGCCACTTCCAGGACCAAATCCGTTAGCGAGGCATTTAACAACGGAACCCGCACCGCCCAGCCATTTAACTTACCGCTCAGCTCAGGGAAGATTTTCGTAATGGCCTTGGCAGAACCGGTACTGGTCGGGATTAATGACTCACTGCAAGCCCGCGCACGACGCAGGTCTTTGTGGCCTTTATCAACAATGGTTTGAGTATTGGTGATGTCGTGGATAGTGGTCATTGAGCCATGCTTGATGCCAATTTTCTCGTGCATGACTTTGATCACTGGCGCTAAACAGTTCGTGGTACACGATGCCGCCGTGATGATGTGGTCTTCCGCCGCATTGTATAAATGATCATTCACCCCATAAACAATGTTTGGCACACCATCGACCGGAGCTGAGACAATCACCTTTTTAACGCCTTGCTCAAAATAAGGCTGCAATGCCTCAATGGTTTTGAACTGCCCGGTACATTCCAACACGATGTCGCAGCCCGACCAATCCGTATTGGCAATCGCCTGATGACTGCTGTGACCGATGCGCTGGCCGTCGATGATAATATGTGCCCCATCAGCATCACACGCCGCTGGCCAAGTGCCTTGAATAGAGTCGAACTTTAGCAAATGTGCCGAAGCTGTTGCATGAGCGGCAACCTCATTAATGTGGGTAAAGTTAAAAACCGGATTGCCCCAAGCTGCACGCAAACCCAAGCGCCCCATGCGCCCGAAGCCATTAATACCAATTGTTGTCACAAGCAGACTCCCGTTATCGAAAAGACTCGATTATAAAAGGTTTGTGTGTAGTGAATATGACAAACGGTGGATAAGTTCTGCACAAACGCTACAATGCGGCTCTGTACAGATACTTTGAAGGGGTTATGAATGAGCGCACAATATCGCCAACAAGCCGATGATGTATTGACTAGCTATCAGCGAGAAGCAGAACAAGCTCGTCGTAAATCAGAACAAACCCACCTGAAATCCCTGCTTCTTGATCACTATCATTGCACGTTTTTTCTGCCGATTGTAGGTGACTCTGAAAAAACTTTTTCAGCAGAGCCCAGGCCGATGCACAGGCTTACCACTTTTTCACGCCCACTATTCGTAGCATTATGTTTGATCAGGGAGGGTCAAACAGTCAGGGTTTAGAACCCATGCAAGAGTGGCGGCTTCCAAAAAGCCTGATTAAAAACTGGACGATGACTTTACATAAAACCCGTAAAGAACAAAAAGCCAAAAAACCAACAACCCCACTAAACCAACAGCGAGTGGGATTTGAATCGGTCAAGTTGTACCGTTATTTCAATGGCAACTACATACTGGCGTTTCAAGTAATGCCCAAGGCGCTGCAGGCACTTCACAAAATGCGCAATAATGAAGCGACTTGTTTATCATTTAAACTTAATGACAGAAAGAAAACGTATGATGATTTGATCAGTTTGGCCAATGAAAGGTTTGGGTTATTTTCTAAAAAGCATGAAGACAGTCTGGGGGCGCAGACTTTAGAGGGCTTTACAGATGATCCATTACGGGATGAATACTACGAAGACCTACAGTTAGAAGCATGGTTGCGATTTAGCCGTTTGGCGCGACAACTTTATCCTAGTTTTACCGAACAGGGTGAAGAAGGGAAGATTGCACCTCTTAGCTTGTTGAAAGTTGAGGGAG
>PDWI01003744.1_pt1 | contig 21130 bp, 13 predicted proteins | sample 1430891 | NCBI WGS metagenome assembly PDWI01 (sample SAMN01162508, study PRJNA174530) | Oral metagenome, whole genome shotgun sequencing project. | biome: Marine environment; feature: Marine mammal; material: Swab sample of the gingival sulcus; isolation source: swab sample of gingival sulcus... | reverse complement strand
TGGTACTTCCGTTCTTTGCCAAACAAAATGGCAAACTTGCTTGGTCTTCAAGCTAAAATCCTTGAATCAATCATCTATTATGAGCGTTATATCGTTCTTCAAGCAGGTGTTCTAGAGGGTAAAACAAAGCATAATATTCAGCAAGGTTCAATCTTGAAGATTGACGAATATGAGGATGTTATTGCAGAGCTTGATGAACTAGACCCATATAATGAAGATTTAGCAACATCAGATCCTAATCGTTTTATTGCGATGACTGGTTCTGAGGCTGTTTATGAGTTATTGTCTAATCTTGATTTAGATACATTGTCTTATGAATTACGTCATAAGGCTAATACTGATACTTCTCAGCAACGTAAGAATGAAGCCTTGAAGCGTCTTCAGGTTGTTGAAAGCTTCCGTAACAGCAAAGACCTAAATCGTCCTGAGTGGATGATTATGAAGGTTTTGCCAGTTATTCCACCAGACTTGCGTCCTCTTGTGCCTCTTGATGGAGGTCGTTTCGCAACGTCAGACTTGAATGAGCATTATCGTCGTGTGATTATTCGTAATAATCGCTTGAAGAGAATGATTGAAATTAAAGCTCCTGCAGTGATTTTGCGTAACGAAAAGCGTATGCTGCAAGAGGCTGTTGATGCTTTGATTGACAACTCTCGTAAGTCTACGGCTGTTCGTACGGATAATAACCGTCCTTTGAAATCTCTTTCTGATAGCTTGAAAGGTAAGCAAGGTCGTTTCCGTCAGAACCTTCTTGGTAAGCGTGTGGACTATTCTGCTCGTTCGGTTATCGTCGTAGGTCCAGAACTTAAGATGCACGAATGTGGTCTGCCTAAGTATATGGCTGCTGAGCTTTACAAACCTTTTATTATCCGTAAGCTTATTGAGCGTGGTATAGTAAAGACTGTGAAGAGTGCAAAGAAATATGTGGATCGCAAAGAGCCAATGATTTGGGACATCTTGGAACACGTGATGAAGGGACACCCTGTTCTATTGAACCGTGCTCCAACGCTTCACCGTCTTGGTATTCAAGCATTCCAGCCTAAGATGATTGAGGGTAAGGCTATTCAGTTGCACCCACTTTCTTGTACTGCCTTCAACGCCGACTTTGATGGTGACCAGATGGCTGTTCACTTACCTCTTGGTAATGCTGCCATTCTTGAAGCTCAGATGTTGATGCTTGCTTCTCATAATATCTTGAACCCTGCGAACGGTGCTCCTATCACTGTCCCTTCTCAAGATATGGTATTGGGACTTTATTACATTACTAAGCAACGCAATGACGTTAAGGGACTTGGACTTAGTTTCTATGGTGTAGAAGAAGCTAGAATTGCCTACAATGAAGGTAAGCTAAGTCTACACGCACCTATTAAGGTCTATGTTGATGATGTTGATGAGAATGGTAAACCTATTCATCATCAAATTGAAACATCAATGGGACGCATCTTAGTAAATGAGTTTGTTCCTAAAGAAGTTGGTTTCGTAAATGAAGTGCTTGGTAAGAAAGCTCTTCGTGACATCATCGGTCGTGTTATTAAGGTTTGTGGTGTAGCTGTTACAGCACAGTTCCTTGATGATATTAAGAATCTCGGTTATAAGATGGCATTCCAAGGAGGACTATCATTTAACCTTGATGATATTATTATTCCTAAGGAAAAGGAGAGCCTGATTGCAGAAGGTCGTGAAGATGCTGAAGAAGTCTTGGATAATTATGCAAATGGTGAGATTACGGATAATGAACGTTATAACCAGATTATTGATAACTGGACAAACGTTACAAATAATCTTACGAACACCTTGATGAAGCAACTCAAGGAAGATAACCAAGGGTTCAACTCTGTGTTTATGATGATGGACTCTGGGGCCCGTGGTAGTAAGGAGCAGATTCGTCAGCTCTCAGGTATGCGTGGTCTGATGGCTAAGCCTCAGAAGAGTGGTGCTACAGGAGGTCAAGTTATTGAAAACCCTATTATCTCGAACTTTAAGGAGGGACTTTCAGTACAAGAGTACTTTATCTCTACCCACGGTGCTCGTAAGGGTCTTGCCGATACAGCCTTGAAGACTGCCGATGCTGGTTACTTGACTCGTCGTCTTGTGGACGTTTCTCAAGATGTTATCGTTACGGAAGAGGATTGCGAAACAATCAGAGGTCTTGTCGCAACAGAAATTCGTAAGAATGAAGATGTTGTTGCAACGCTTTATAGTCGTATCCTTGGACGTGTGGCAACTCAAGACGTTGTTCATCCTGATACGAAAGAAGTTATTGTCCCTGCAGGCGAAGAAATTCGTGAGGATCAAGCTCTAGCTATTCAGAATGCAGGTATTGACTCTGTAGAGATACGCTCTGTATTGACTTGTGAATCTAAACGTGGTGTTTGTGCTAAGTGTTACGGACGTAACCTTGCCACTAATGCGATGGTTCAGCGTGGTGAAGTCGTTGGTGTTATTGCAGCTCAGTCTATTGGTGAGCCAGGTACACAGCTTACGCTTCGTACCTTCCACGTAGGGGGTACGGCATCGAACGTTGCTGCTGAAAATACGTTCAAAGTTCGTTCTGAGGGTGTTCTTAAATTTGATGCACTTAGAGCAATTGAGGTTAAGTCTAAGGATGGCAACGGCGTTGAGCATAAGGTTGTAAGCCGTATTGCTGAGTGTAAGATTGTTAATCTAGAGAACAACGATGTTCTATTTGCGACGAATATCCCTTATGGTGTAAGCCTTCTTTTCAAGGAAGGGGATACTATTAAGCGTGGAGATGAGCTTTATCGTTTTGACCCATTTAATTCAGAGCTATTAACGGATATTGATGGTAAGGTTGTCTTTGAAAATATTATTGACGGAGATACTTGCCGTAAGGAAATCCACGATACTACTGCAGAAGATGAAATCGTAATTGTAGAGTCTAAGACTAAGACAATTGCTCCAATGCTTAATATCGTTGATGCTAAGGGAGAAGTGATGAAGTCATTTAACCTTGCAGTGGGTGCTCGTTTGAGCGTTCGTGATGGAGAAAAAGTTAAGGCTGGGGATGTGCTTTCTAAGATGCCACGTGTTGTAAACAAGGGTGGTGATATCACAGGGGGTCTTCCTCGTGTAACAGAACTCTTTGAAGCTCGTAACCCTAACAATCCAGCTGTGGTTGCTGAGGTTGATGGACTTGTTTCCTTTGGTAAGCTTAAGCGTGGTAGCCGTGAGGTAATCATTGAACCTAAGCTTGGCGAACCTCGTAAATACCTCGTTTCTCAGTCTAAGCAGTTGCTTGTTCAGGAAGGCGATTATGTTCGTGCAGGTATGCCTCTTTCTGATGGTGCGATTACACCGAAGGATATTTTGGATATCAAGGGTCCTACTGCCGTTCAGGAGTATATCGTGAACGAAGTACAAGGCGTTTATCGTATGCAAGGTGTAGTTATTAACGACAAGCACTTTGAAGTAATCGTTCGTCAGATGATGCGTAAGGTTGAGGTTCTTGAACCTGGGGATACAACATTCCTTCCAGACCAAGTTGTTAATAAGCTAGACCTTTTTGAGGTTAATGATGCTCTTTGGGGAATGAAGGTTGTTGTTGATGCTGGGGATAGCACTCGCTTGAAGGCTGGTCAGATTATTGATCGTCGTACATTACGTGATGAGAATAGTCAGCTTAAGCGTAAGGACTTAAATCCTGTTTCTGTTCGTGATGCACGTCCTGCTACAGCTCGACAAATCCTTCAAGGTATCACAAGAGCAGCCTTGCAGACGAAGAGCTTTATCTCAGCTGCTTCCTTCCAAGAAACAACTAAGGTTCTTAACGATGCAGCAATCAATGGTAAGGTTGATATGCTTGAGGGCTTGAAAGAAAACGTTATCTGTGGTAACTTAATTCCTGCTGGTACTGGTCTTCGTGATTATGGTCGCTTAGTAGTAATGCCAAAGGACGTTCACGAACGTGCTATGCAAGCTCAAGAAGAAACTGAAGAAAACGAAGAAGACGCTGTATAATATATAGCTAACAATTAAAAATAGATTAAGGGCGTGCCGTTTGGCACGCCCTTTTTTTTGTTCTTATTCTCATTGAAAATTTCTGCGTAAATACACACTTTCTTTCAATGAAAAATGTAAGTTAGTTTTAATTACACGACGGAGTGAAAAACTTTTCACACGGGCGTGTAATTAATTTCACCACGGGGTGAAATTAAAAGATACTTAACTCGTGCGTTTCTTTACTACTATCAAATAAAAGAGTAGAGGGGCTTTTTTCTTTAAACTATTTTAATTTACTCTCTCCTAAGTGTAATAAGAGTTTTTTTTGCTTGTATGTTGATTAGATATTGATGATTTTGTTAAGTGCTTGTTAGATATGTTTTTTTTTTATTAACTTGCGTGTGATATTAATTATTAATTAAAACTATGTGATTGTTTATGAGAAAAATTTTGCAAACTAAACGGCTTTTATTGCTAATGGCAATATGCCTGATTTACTCTGTAGAGGCTTTTGCTCAGAGTATCATTACAGTCAAAGGTCAGGTTCTTGATGACAAGAAAACCCCCATTGTTGGGGCGATGGTTCTAATTAAGGGAACTAGCAAGGGGACTATGACTGATGTTGATGGCAACTTTGTTCTTTCGGATGTTGCAAATAATGCCACAATTAGAGTTTCTTATGTTGGAATGTCTTCAAAAGAGCTTATGCTTAAGGGACGTAAACAAGTGCTTATTGTCTTGAAGGAAGATAGCGAGCTACTTAATGACCTTGTGGTCGTTGGTTATGGTAGTAAGAAGAAGGTAAACTTAACGGGGGCTGTCGCATCTGTAGATACTAAAAAGATGAGAAGTCGTCCTACTGGTAGTATTATGGGAGTTTTACAGGGTACAGTCCCTGGGGTAACAATTATTGACCGTCCTGGAGGAAGCACTTCGCTAAACATACGTGGTCGAGGTAATCTTGGAAGTTCTAATCCTTTGTATATTGTTGATGGAATTGAAGTTAGTGCAAGCTTCTTTAATTCCCTGAACCCCGACAATATTGAAAATATCTCTTTTCTCAAAGATGCTTCTTCGGCAGCTATCTATGGGGCTAAGGCTGCTTTTGGAGTTGTTCTTGTAACAACTAAGAATGCCAAAGAAGGACAGCTCCAAGTTTCATATAGTGGCTTAGCAGGGGTCAAGACTCCTTCCTATTTGCCAGATATTGTTAATTCTGGGCAGTATGCAGAGATGTATAACTTAGCCGAAATGAATGGGGGTAAGAAAGTCGGCAACTTGACTTTCTCTGAGGAAGCAATTAGGAAGTATTATGATGGTTCTGATCCTGATCGTTATCCTAATACAAATTGGTTTGATTTGATTTTACGTAATCGAAGTTTGTTTACCAAACACAACCTTCAGTTCGCAGGTGGTAGCAAGATGTTTAAGTATATCTTGAATACAGGCTTTCTGCGTGATGAAGGTTTATTCCCTAGACAAGCATCAAATCGCTATGATGTGAGTGCAAAGACTGTGGCAGACCTAAGGCCTTGGTTGCGTATCACTTCTTCTGCTAACTTCATTTATAATAAATTTAATAATGATGGGGGACGTGTATCTGTGATTAATATGCTTCGTGTTCCTCCTACAGGTAGCAAAGCAGACTAATGGTAATTGGGGTACGGTTCGTAATGGTCGTGTAACAACTAATGAGGAAGCAACACATAACCAACTTCGAGAACTCCAAATTGGTGGGCGAGAAAATAGTGAAACACGTCGCTTGCTCCTAGCTCTTTCTGCAGAAATTCGTCCATTTGAAGGGTTGAAAATTACTAATCAGCTAGGCTATAATTATTATGACTACAGAGGCTTTAGATTTCAGAATACCAAGCCTGCAATTCCTAATTTCTTAGAACCTAAGACAGGTGTCCTTCCAGGTACGGCTTCTGATGTGAACCAGATGAATCAAGATTGGCGTTATTCTCAAAAGCTTGTTTATGATGGTTGGCTCAACTATGATAAGACTTTTAATGAAAAACACGCACTATCTGTCGTAGCAGGTGTACACGCTGATACTTATATGTACAAAAAGCTTGCTCTAGGACGTAAGTCTTTTGCTAGTAATGAGATGAATGATCTCTCTGGAGGTTCAGAAGACCCTGTTAATCAAATTCCAACTAAGTCGGCTTATGAGGAAGAAACAATGAACTCTTACTTCGGACGTATTGGCTATACTTATGACAATCGTTATTTGTTTGAAGCCAACTTCCGTGCTGATGCTTCTTCTCGCTTTGCTAAGGAGGGACGCTGGGGGTACTTCCCTTCATTCTCTGCTGGTTGGCGTATTGATCAGGAAGCATTTATGGAAAGCCTAGATTGGTTAAGCTCTCTAAAGCTACGTGCTTCTTGGGGTAAGAATGGTAACATCAATAATATTGGCTTGTATGATACCTATTCTACTTTTAATTCAGGAGGAACGGTTGTTCTTGGTGGGGAAAATGTTCCTATCCTAACAGAAGGACGTATCGCAAATCCTGATTTAACTTGGGAGAAAACTACAACGTCAAATATTGGTTTGGACTTATCTGTTCTAAATGGCTTATTTAGTATGAATTTAGACTTATATAACCGTTTGACAGATGGTATCTTGGTCAATGCGACTGATATTGCGAGTGAAACGGGGCTATCAGACAAACAAATGCCTAAGCGTAACGTCGGACAGGTTCGTAATAGAGGTCTTGAATTAGCTCTTACACATAACAATATGATTGGAGATTTTAGTTATCAGTTAGGCTTCAATTTGACTTGTAATGATAATGAAATCCTAGACCTTGGAGAGGGAGTGGACGAATTACCTCCATCTGGACAGTGGATTATGCGTAAGGGAGGTTCTATTGGGGACTTCTATATGCTTGAGGCGAATGGCTTGTACTCTACTCAAGACGTGAAGGATGGTAAGGTAATCCCTTACGGTAAGCAAGTGCCTGAGGCTGGTATGATTCGCTTTGTTGATCAGCTAACAGAAGATACCGATGGAGATGGTATTCCTGATAAGGCAGACGGCGTCATCAATGATAAGGATAGAACTATTGTTGGTAACGATGTCCCTTCGCTAACGTATGGTATGAATATTGATATGAATTACAAAGGTTTTGGCTTGTCGATAACAGGTCAGGGGGTAACGGGAGTGAAGGTTTATATGACTTGTGAGGCTGCTCAAGCATTCTTTGACAACTCTGTGCCTCGTCATTGGCAGTTGGATAACTGGACAGAACAAAATCAAGGAGCTGTCTATCCAAAGCTATTTGTTCCTGCAGATCAACGCTTCAAATATAATAGTAAGAACTCTTCTTTCTGGCTGTTTGATGCTTCCTACTTCCGTTTGAAGAACATTACATTCAGCTATACTTTGCCTAAGAACTTTATTGCTCAAATTGGGCTAACTAATGCTCGAGTATATGTTTCGGGAGAAAATATGTTTACGATTCGTGGAGATAAGAGAATGAAAGATTTTGACCCAGAGTCTGTTACGGGACGTGGCTATGCTATTGGTCACAAAACGCTCACTGCAGGAGTGAATATCTCGTTCTAATATTATAAACTATTAATGATGAAATATAATATGAAACATATAAGTAAAATCATACTGACAGCTTCTTGTCTAGTCTTCTCTGCTAGCTGTGCAGATTCGTTCTTTGACAAAACACCTCAAGGCTCTCTTGATGCCTCGAAGGTAGATGAAGCTTTTGCTAAAAGCCTTACAAACTCTGTCTATGAATATCTCGGAGCAAATATGTCAGGTTATTCAGCTCCTTTTATGGACGGTTATGCAGATAATGGTTATTCTCGTAATGCTTGGGATAGCAATGGCTCTTCTGTTCAAGCTAATACACTTGATGCCTCTCAGGACTATGGTTACGAGTGGGGTTATCAAGGTGTGCGTCGCTGTAATCTTGCTCTAGAGAAGTTTAATGGATTTAAGTCAATGTCCGAGGGAGAGCGTAATAAATGCTCTGCCGAGGCTAGGGTAATAAGAGCTTGGCTCTATATGGATTTGACCTTACGCTTCGGAGATGTTCCTTTGATTACTTCTATGGCAAATGATTATCCAGAGGGTGTGGCTCGTACTCCAGCCAAAGATGTTCGTGCATTTGTTCTAAAAGAACTTACTGAGGCTGCAGGACTTTTGCCTGAAACGAATGACAAAGGTCATCTAGATAGAACGCAAACCTATGCTATTAAGGCTCGTGCAGCTTATTGGTTTGGTAACTACAAAGAAGCTGAAGATGCATCTAAGTACGTCATTGATAAGGGAACTTATCATCTGCATAAGATTGCTACTCTAACTGATGATATGAAGAAAGATGGGGAGTTCTTTGCGAAAATGGTTGATTTCAATGCAATGGGGCTTGACAAAGATGCTTTCATCAAAGGTATCTTCAATTACCAAAGTATCTGGAAACAGGACAATAGCTCTGAAACAATTATTGCTAAGGAGTTTTTGCCTACAGCAGAGAAAGGCTCTTGGCAAAGAGTTACTTGCTTGCAATCGCCTAATATGGTCGGCAAACAAGCTTGGGCTACTATTGTACCAATTCAGGAACTTGTAGATGCTTATTGGACTAGTAAGGGGGAAGTTTTCACTGATACGAAGACTAAAGACCAGCGTGTTGCAGACTTCAAGGCTCTAACTGATGAGATTGAGGCAGAGAAGAAAAGTACTCAAAAAAGTTTTAGTGAAGTTGTCGGAGCTAAAATCGATGAAGTTATTAATAAGCCTTTCCTTTCTGAGTATAAGAATAGAGATGCTCGTTTCTATGCTTCTGTCGTTTTCCCCTTCTCTGCTATTAATAAGTACAGAGCTAATGAATACCAAGTTTATCTCGCTGATGTTGTAAACTATGGTCGTAGTGGCTATGTCTTCCGTAAGATGAGTGGAAACGATGAAGTCTTATCTGTTTGGGGCGATAACTATTATGTTACGGGGGTAGATTTCCCTATTATTCGTTTGGCTGAGATGTACTTAATCTTTGCCGAAGCTCATACTCAGAATAAGGGCTATGATGCTGAAGTTACGGCTAAGCTTAATGAACTGCGAGCTCGTGTCGGTATGCCTAAGGTAAAAGACGGACTTGCAAAGGGAGAAGCTCTAGACTTTATCCGAGCAGAACGTCGTATTGAGCTTGCTGGAGAAGGTCTTCGTTTCTTTGATATTCGTCTGTACGAAGATGATAGTCGTAACGGAGGTTACAAGGGTAAGCAGGCAGCGAGCGTTGTGATGAAGGGACAAATCTATGATATGGCGAATAACCCAGGGGCAAAGCTTACTTGGGATAATCGTCTGATGCTTCTTCCATTACCAACCAAAGCTATGGATAGAAACAAGGCTATCACGGCAAATAATGCAGGTTACTAGTTTCTTATGTAGTGGATTTAAGGTTTAATAGTTCTCAACTTAAGACAAACACGAGCGTGCCGTTTGGCACGCCCGTGTTGCATTCTGATGTCCTTTCACTGAAAATTTCTACGTAAATACACACTTTCTTTCAATGAAAAAGAGAGTGAGTTATTCTGATTGCTCACCCTCTTTTTTTTATTTATCCTTGTTCTTGCTTGCTAAAAGGTTCTTTGCATTTTGAGAGGTAACAACCTTTTTCCCTGTTTTTTCTTCCAAAGCTCTTCGAGCATCACCTGCAATTTGTCCTCCTTGTCGAGCGATTGAGGCACTCTCTTGAAAACTTTCAGGATTTTGAGCCTCGGAAATATCTTTAGTAGATGCTTCTGCTAACATATTTAATATAAGCTCAGTATTTGTCATATTATCCCTTAAGTTTTCTTTCTTCAAACCTTTTAATACCTTATACTCTTTAGTCGTTTGTCCACTCCAAGATTTTGTGATTATATCGGTTAGGATAGCAAACTCTTGCCCTTTTTTTACGCCAACCCTTTGCCATTCATCTGTCAATTCCTTACGTATTTCAATGGACTTCAAGCGTTGATTAATCCAACTCTCACTATAGCCAAGACGGAGATAATGCTCCAAAGCTCTGTCTATTGCAAGCTCAGGGTCTTGCATTTCGTCAAGTCGTTCACTACCAACCTGTGCTAACCACTGCTTAAAGGGTTCTGCCTTGGGGGAAGGGATAGACTGAATAAGTCTTAGGATTTGCTCTGTATCAGCAACATCTGTTTTATAGTACTTGCCATCAGAGGCTCTCATTTTCAGTTGTACGATGTCATCGTACAACTGACTTCCTTCCTTGTTTAACTTAATTTTGAGGTCGCTCCAATACCTTCTTGGATTAGCACTCTCCGTCAAGATTTCAATGACATCAATGATTGAGAAATACCATTTCTCAACTTCAGCGTCCCAATGCGTACGGACTTGCTTGCTCTCAAATAGTTTAATTTCTTTTTCTTGGCTCATAACAATCGTCTTCTTTAGCTTTCGTGAACAATGCGTTTCGTTTCGCTGATAACTTCATCTTTATAAGCTACAACTTTTTCAATTACTTGCTTCTGTATTGCTCCAATTAGAGAATCCATATAAACATAGTCTATTGAGCCGTCTTCTGTTATTGGTAGGGATATATCTAGCTCATCAGCGTCTTTTGCATAGAAATTGCGTGAGTAGCTAAATTGTCCTGCATTTGCTATTTTATGAATAGCTGTAGTTAAGAATAGAGCCGAGTATTTAGATAAACTTTCTGTATGAACTACGGCAACGTGGTCGTCTGCACCATATTCATAATCTCTGTATTTCGTAGAGCCAAACATATCAATTGTAATTGTATTAGATTGAAAGACATCTACCTCATTGCCAATATATGCAGATATACCTGTGTTTGCTTCTCCTGCTGTTACAAATGGCAAATCTCCATTTATTCTATCTGCACTTTTTAGGCGTTTGCCTCTCGTGGCATTACCAAATAAATTTTTCAGATTGAAATTTGTCCATTTTCGCTCGGCGAGTTGCTGAACAGCTTGTTGTTCAGCACTGCTGAGCGAGTAGTCTGATAAGCCCGTAACTTCAAGATAAGCTTCGAGGTCGCTAATACGCTCCTCTTCGAGGTCGCGTATTAGCGACGCCATAAAATCAAAGGCTAATTCGCCATTTGACAAAGTAGGCAAATCTATCTTAGTTACATTAAAATCTTTTTGTCTATATTGTTTTCCATAAGAAAAAAACGAAGATAGATGTTTTCTTATTATTGAGCAAATAAAAAGACCTATTTGCTTATTCATTTTAAATCTTGATGTTAATACTAAGATGTTGTCATCTGCACTATATTCTTCAGAACGATAGAACACATTAGCAAACATATCAATGGTAATGGTATTTCCAAGAAATACTTCTTGTTCAGGGTTACTAATATAATCAGCTATGCCATAGTGTTCATAACCTGCTGTAACTAATGGTCTATTTCCTTGAATTCTATTTGCTTTAGTAATACGTTTGCCTCGTTCTATTGTAAATAAATCTTTCAAAAAATACGTTTTATATTCGCCTCCGTTTGCCAAGAACTCGTCTTGTAACGCTTTCAAACGAAGGCTTATGCTTTTTTTGGTTCGTTGCCCTTTTTTCCTTTACCTTTGATTACTTGAGATACTTTCCACGATAGGTATTCCTTAACTGTATTTTGAAAATCCTCTAAACGTGGTGTTGTGTCTATCTTATAATGGCTTGAAAAGTTCCAATCTTTGCCACTCTTTGGATCAATAGTATCTTCAATATATTCTTTTTCAGTGAAGATATTCAGCTTGCTTTTGCCAAAGCGAACAAGATTAGCGACTTCTTTATAGCGTTCTATAGCTCTATCGCTATTGACTAGATTACAACTTGCTTTTTTCCTATTCGTTCGTGTATAGCCATCATTTGAAAAGTCAATAAACTTAACTTGTTCATCTTTTTGATGTTGCTCTCCAACTTTAAAAACATAGATACTTGTTTGCACACTTGATTTGCCTAAGAAAAGGTCAATAGGCATTTTGATGCTTGCAATGAGTGTATGCTTTTCTAATATTCGTGTATTGTATCCAACAGCTTTGCCTGAGCCAGCACTATCCTGTATGATGACAGCTCCATAACCTTTATCCATCATTCCGAGAGCTTTCTCTACGAAATTCATTCCATTGCCATTCGCAGAATAAGGAGGGTTTAGGATAAAGGCATCAGCAGGAAATCTTTGCCCCTCATTACCAAATCCATATTCTCCATTAAAGTCAGTCAAAGAGTCTTTATTCAAAATATTAGAACTTCCATCTCCCATCATAATCATATTGAGAATTGCAAGCATATAGACGCTTGGAAGGTATTCCAAGCCTAATAATTGCTCTGCTTTAATTTGAAGTTCTTTTTGTTTGAGTTCTTCGGGTGAGGAAATTTGTTCTTTTGCATCATCAAGCATCTCATTCATTGCTGCAACAAGTAATCCTGCTGAACCTGTAGCAAAGTCCCATACATAAGAATCCTTATTTACTCGTGTTAAGCGAACTAAGAGTTGAGCGACATAAGAGGGGGTTAGGACAACGTCGTTTAGTTTATCTTGAGAAAAGCCTAGCCAACCATACATTTCATTGAAGAGTTTGCCTGTGAAGTCTGTTGTTAAGCCAATTTTATAGTAAATGCCTAGGTCATCGACAATTTTAGAGAAGACTCTTTTAAGTTGTGTTTCTCCATTTTCAACTTTATTGATATTCTCTGTTGTAAGCGTATTTTCTAATGACCTGATAATTAGCTCTTTTTTTCGCTCAGGAATTTCTTTCTCTCGCAAGAATGCTCTAATTCTTTGCATCATTATTTCTCCATCAGTTCGCCCAAATTCTGTCGTTGATGTAAGCTCTTCTTTTTTTAGAGGGCTTACTCTGTTTGGAATCCCAAGAGTTGCAATAATGGAACCTGCTACGAGGTAAACTCTATCTTGTTCAGAAAGTCCCTTCTCATTTTGATAAATATCGTTGTTTAGCTTAACTAAGCTTAAGTCAATCTCCTGCTCTCGTTGGCGTTTGATTTGTTCTAATTGCTCTGTCGTTAGGGATAGTTTCTTTACTTGTTGAGAAAAATCATCAAAGTTTTCAGGAGCTAAAAAAGAAAAATCTGAAAATTTTCCGACCTCTTGTCCGACCCCAAGGTTGTGTTTTGATACATAATAAACACCAATTTGGTGCTGAATTTTTCCTTGTTCATCTCGGTATCCTGTCATACCAATAGCTATAATATCAGTATAACTTGTATGATGAAGTAGGGCATTGGCATAATGGATTGCACCATTTACGGCAAAGTTGTTGATATTGCTGAAGTGAGCCTCTTTGTTATTAGCTTTTCGGTTTTCAACTTGTCCTCTGCTATCTAACTTGACAAGTTTGTCTTTATAGCCTTTATATTCAATAAGGATAGGATAATAGTTTCGTTCTTTATCTTCTAGTAGTAACTTTGCATCAGGACGATTTCCCCCTTTACCTCCGTTCTTTGAGAAATAAATATCAAGAGCATTATCAATATCGTCATTAAGAGATTCTTGCTCTAGTTTATAGTCTAAATTATACTTTTTAAGCCAACTATTCGCTAAGTCTGCAATGTTGGGCTCTATTGATTTAACCGATTTCTTTGCCATCTACTTTAAGTCTATTTATGTCTTTGAGTACCAAAGATACAAATTCTCTTTAACTTAAGATGAGGTTTTGGTGTCAATAGTTGTTCGCTAAAAACTTAATTGCTGAAAGGTAATTATGCAAAGCTCTCAAGGGGGAGAGGACTAGCCTAAATGATAGTCATTGCTCATTCTAGCCCTTTGACTTGATAAGAGTCGCCACAGACTTCGATGACTTGGGCGTTGGTGTAGGGAATAAGTGGAAGCTTGTCTTGGTAGGCGTTTAGGATTACTTCGACTGACTCTTTGAAAGGCTTATTCGTATAGTGGGGGAGTGGATACTCTTCCATTAGGGCTAAAGCCTTATAATTCATTAGTTCAGGAGCCTTCTCCTTCTTATCCATCGCTTCCGAATAGAGAATGTCAGGGGCAACGAGTATTGCTCCTGCTGATGTGCCGATGTAGACTTTCCCTTGATTTACCTCCTCAATAATGACTTTATCTGCCCCAGTCTTTTTGACTTCCTGCAAGAGGTAAAAGGTATTCCCTCCTGCTACATAGATATAGTCGTTCTTCTTAATCGTTGCCTCGACCTCTTCAGCAGTGGCAGTAGACAGCTCCAATTCTTCGATAAGCATACCGAGCTTGAGAAAAACTTCTTTGTCTTCATCAATATAAGCTTGGTATCGCTCTACAAGGCTAGCCGTGGGGATGAATGTAAGAGTTTTACCTTTGAGGCTTTCGCCAATAAAAGGTTCTAAAAGTGTATAGGTATCAGGCAAAGATGAGGCTAAAAATAGTTTCTTCATTCTTTTTGTTTTATTAATTAATGTCGCTTGCAAGTTTGCAGATAAGGTGTTTGGTTTTAATGGCTTCACGGAAGAAAGCAAGTGACTTCTGATCAACTTTGCTATTATCCTTATAACTGTCCAAGAACTTATGAGCCTTATCTTTCTCTCCCAATAGAGAAAGTAGGTAAGCTTTTTCTGCAATAACTTCTAGGTTGTAAGGGTCTTCCTCTAAAATTTCATTATCTATTTGCAGTGCTTTCTCGAAAAGCTTAGTCATCTCTCGCTCTTGTCCCCTTTTATATTCTAGGAGCGCTTCGGAGAAATAGATTGTCCCTTGCTCAGACTTTGGGAGGAGTTGCTCGCAATATTTGAGGTTCTCAATCGCCTTATCATAGTTCTTCAGCTTAGCGTAATATTCAGCCTTTAGTTTGTAAGCCTTTGGGTATTGAGGGTTTTCTTGAGTTGCCTCATCAAGGAGTTGAATAGCTTTTCTTATTGTGTCGTTCGTTGCTTGCTGTAGCTCCTCTTCGTTTTGTCCAAGGGTAGTTTGAGTAGTAAGGCTCTCAACAAGCTTACTCGCTTTATTGCTTAGCTCAAGACATCTAGCTCCGTACTTATCTTTAAGTTCTTCCTGTGTTTGTTCACTTTTCTCTCCTTTTTGGCTGTCTGTGCAAGAGCTAAGGAGTAAGTTGCTCATTAGGCTTAGTGCTAAGCTTATTCTTAAGATTGTTTTCATCATTTGTTTAACTATTTATGTGTGCGTATGCTCTTATTAACAAATATAGGGATTTATAAAGTAACAAGGGTCTTTCTTGGGATAAGTTTTCAGTTTGTCCCCGAACAAACTGGAGTTCGTCCCTGAACAAACTAGAGTTCGTTCGGGGACAAACTGAAGCTTTTACTATCTTCTGTTGTCAGCTAGAGCAAGCTATTTATTCTTTTTATCTGATTTTGCTTATCTTGCAGAAGGTTTATTTCATATTGTGAGGATGAAAAAGTTTATTTGTAAGTGGGATAGGTTAGCGAAGGTGCTAAGCTTAGTTGTCATTTTCCTCTTTTTATTTTTGCTATGGACGTGCTTCGTTGTGGCTCAAATAGAAGGCTGGTTTGGGTTAATTTATATCTTAATTATTGGGGGAATACTTCTTCTTTCCATCTTTCTGCCCATGTATAGTACGCCCCTCTCGGTCGAGAAAAACGGTAATATTTTGCAGATTAATTACCTTATAAGAAAGGAAGTTATCGATATTACTGATTGTCGAGTTGAGCAAGTAAGGAGAGGGATTAACGTGATGGAATACTGTAGTGTGTATAATGCGAGCTTTAATCTAACTGGCTTTGGCTATTGGGGAATGTATCGCAATAGTAGGGGGAAGTTTCGCTTTTGCTTTACGGATAGGAAACGTAATGTTTGTATGCTTACATTGAAGGATAAAGATTATAAACTCATTATCAACGCTCCCTATGAGTGGTTTTCTCCCTAGTCCTTTCTGATTATTAGTTTGTAGAGCTTGTCGAGGTCAAGATGTTGCCTTATGTGTTGTGCTAGCTTATCATATTGCTCCTCCTTGTAGCTCTGATGATCTCGCATAGGCTTATCTCTTCTTAGCTTATCCTTGAAAGGAGCAAGTAAAAAATCGACAAAGGCAGGGTTATCCAGAATGCCGTGCAGATAAGTCCCCATACAATGTTTATCAAGAAAATAACCATCACTCTTGCCATCTTCTAGGCGAGCAAGCGAACGAAGCTCTGCTCCATCTATTAGCTCTGTCTGCCCCATATGTATTTCGTAACCTTGACAAAGCTCTTGACAATCTAGAAAGTGAAACTTTGTTTGTCGGGTTAGCTTGTTGTTTTGAATTTCAGTTTTGAGGGGTAAAAGTCCCAAACCAGCTGAGAATGGTAAATCTCCTTCTATGCCATTAGGGTCGCTAAGCTCAACGCCCATCATCTGATAACCTCCACAAATTCCTAAGATAGTTTTACCTTCTTTTTTAGCTTGTATAATCGCTGAAGCTAGCCCTTCTTGCCAAAGCATCTGAAGGTCGGAAAGCGTACTTTTGCTCCCTGGAAGAATGATGATGTCGGCTTTTGCGAGTTCGTCTTTATCCTTGGTATAGTAGAGATGGACACGCTCATCCTGTTCTAAGCGAGCAAAGTCTGTATAGTTAGAAATGTAGGGGAGTAGGACGACGGCAATATTAATACTTCCCAGCTGACTCTGTCCGTTACGCTTTGTGAGCGCAACGGAGTCTTCTTCCTCAATATGAATATCTGTAAAGTGGGGGATAACACCTAGAACAGGCACTTTGCAGAGCTTTTCAAGTATCCTTTTCCCTTCTTCGAAGAGCTGGAGGTCGCCACGAAACTTGTTAATGATAATACCTTTTATTAGCTTTCTATGCTTAGGGCTCTGGAGCATTATCGAACCATAAACGGAGGCGAAGACTCCTCCTCGGTCAATGTCTGCGACAAGTATAGTTGTTGCTCCAGCATACTCTGCCATAGACATATTGACGAAATCTCGAGCTTGTAGGTTCAGCTCGGAGATAGAGCCAGCTCCTTCTATGACAATCGGATTATATCTTGCTGAGAGTCTATCGAAAGCTTGATGAACTTCCCTAATAATTTGTTCCTGTCCAATGGTGCGAAAATACTCATAAGTATCTTTATTACCAATAGCTTTGCCGTGTAGGATAACTTGGGAATGTTTATTACTAGAGGGTTTGAGCAAGAGAGGATTCATATCCGTATGGGGCAGAATTCCCGAAGCCTCAGCTTGAACAGCCTGAGAGCGTCCTAGTTCTAGACCATCAGCCGTAACGAAAGAATTGAGAGCCATATTCTGAGCCTTGAAAGGGGCTGGGGCATATCCGTCTTGTCGTAAGATACGGCACAGGGCAGTTGCCAAAATACTTTTGCCAACGTCACTGCTTGTCCCCACAAACATTAGTGGGCGAAGTTTGCTTTTCATTATTTCTCTATCTTAGCTCTCAAACAATTTAATCTAAAAACAAAGATAGTCATATCTTATGATAGGACTAGGGGCGAGTCGTGGCAATCCACAAGATTAGCTTCTAATGTCTGCCAGAGAATGAAGGGATGGGAATAAAGGTTTGGGGAGATGTGTTAAGATTGAATTGGATAAAATGCTAGAAAGTGCTTTGAGTTTTTTGCATAAAAAAAAGAGAAGTGTGTCATTGCTAACACACTTCTCTTTCGAGCCTCTTGTCGGATTCGAACCAACGACTAAAAAATATAAGCCTTCAAAAAGAAACAAGCCTAAAGCATATACTTCCCTTACTTTTTAAAAGATCTCTATTTACGTCCGAAGTCGGCAGGGATTTCTCCCCAAGCCTTGGTGTCCCATTTGAGGATTTTTCGCTTGAAACTATGCTCACGTAGCCAGTTTTCTCCTCGAGCAACGAGTTCAAATAAAACCTTATTCTTCGCTACTTTAGCAAGTTTAGTCTTACAAAGCTTTTGTCTTACCCAGCTCATTGCTGTTCGGCTATCAGAATAAATATGTATTTCATCGCCAGTTCCTTCCTTATCAAGGTAAGCAAGTCCGTGGACTAAAGCAAGAAATTCGCCGACATTATTCGTACCCATCTCAAATGCCCCCTTACGAAAAACTTCATACGATGAGCCATCTTCATTAACCCAAACGCCACGATATTCCATTAGTCCAGGGTTGCCCGAGCAAGCTGCGTCAACGCAAAGAGCTGGGAGCAGAGGCTCTGTATCTGTAGTTTGGTGTTCTGAGTTTTGAACTTTGAGTTGTTTTGTGGAAACTGATTTAGAGCTATCCTTGCTTGCCTTAATATAGAAATGATAACCTTGACGGAAGGCTTCTTCAGCTTCAGCAAGACGCTCAAAACTTTTATACTTTGCCTGTGGATAACCTTTGGTATTTCTCTGACACTCGTCCCAAGTGGAGAAAATTCCTGTCTGCATTCCCTCCCAAACGACATAATATTTTTGTTTCTTCTTTGCCATAACTACCAATATAAATCATAAATAACTATTTCACTCTGAGTTCCAAGTCTATAAGGCGTTCGAGCAGCACCTACGCCACTTGTGATATATACTTCGGTATTGCCTCGCTGATAAGAACCATAAACAGCTCCATAGACGAGATAAGTAAGATAGGGAACTGGCCAAACCTGTCCTGCGTGTGTGTGCCCATAGAAGGCTAAGTCTACAGACGATGAGCTCAGACTATCTAAAGCGTGAGGGGTATGCTCAAAAAGTATTGTCGGACGGCTCTCATCAATCCCCTTAGTCAGTTGCTCAAGCATAGGACGGTTTTGATTGATATAGTCATCTCGTCCAATAAGCGTGAAGAGGCTATCAATACAAGTGAGAGAGTCCCTCATTAGGTTTGCTCCGACATCTTCTCGTACCCAACGGATATTTTCTTCTACATCGCCTCTGTATTCGTGATTGCCAAGAGCGAAATAAACGCCATACTTTGCCTGTAGTTTCTTCATTGTTTCCGTGATTGTCCCCTTGTGAAGATAATCCGATTTATTGTCCACAAAGTCGCCAGCCACAAGGATTAGGTCTGGCTTCTCTGTCATTAGTAGCTCCACGGCATTGTCAATATGCTGATTGCTGATCGCAGCTCCGATATGAATATCTGACATTAGACCAATACGCAGATGATGTTCTTTGCCACTCTGACTAAATCCTTTCAGCTGATATTCTTTATGTACAAGCTTTAGATTAATAACATTATGGTAACCAATGTACATTGTGCCGAAGAAAACGATGATAGCTCCGAGTCCTATTACTCTAGCTCCTCGGACAATTGTTTTGATTTTCTTCGGAAGAAGTTCTGCTTTATAGCGATGAATAAGACGCAAAATTAGGTTTACAATGATCACAAAGCCCGAAGCGTACATCAGAGAGAAGAAGACAAAGTATCCTCCAATCACCAGCCAATCTAAAAACTGCCACTCGACAAAGAGCTGGATAAGTAAAGCTAAAATCGCAATAATCGTTTCGATTAGGAGGAAGGTTGCGAAGTATTTCCTCAGACGTGGGCTAATCGCTGATGAAGCTCTAAAGAGTAAGTAAGGATAGAGCGTTGCTCGGAGAATAAGCGAAAATATGTAATACATATTATATTTTGATTGTTTGTTCTGAATTAAGCTTACGCATTACACGACTAATCATATAAAGTCCTAACGAACCTGCTAATAAGTCCGAGAAAGATGAGGCAAACCATACCCCGTCTAAGCCTAAGAACTTTGGTAGGACTAGGATTAAGGGGATGAGGAAAAAGGACTGACGTGAGATGCTTAGAATAAAGGATTCTTTTGCCAAGCCTAAGCTCTGTAGAAATTGTGTCGCCGTAATCTGAAAGCCCACCATTGTAAAGCCAAAGAAACAGCATAGTATTGCGTGAGCCGATACCTCTAGCAGAACAGGGCTTTGCGTGAAAATTCGACTAACAAGTACTGGGAATATTAAGGCAAAAACGGAGAAGACAGCCGCGGCACTTGTATTGATTGTTGCACAAATCTTGAACGTTCGTCTTACTCTATCATATAAGCCTGCTCCATAATTGTACCCAACGATTGGTTGCATTCCTTGAGCTACACCGAGAATAAACATCACTGCTACCATTGCATAGCTATTAATTACGCCATAAGCAGCGATACAGAGGTCTGCTTCTATCTCATCTTTAGAGAAAGCAATGAAGCCTTTGTTAAAGAGGATTGTAACAACACTTCCGAGCAATTGGACAAAGAAGGGAGAAAGACCAATGGAAACGATTGCCATAATCGTTGGCAAAGAAATCTTCATATTCTTTCGCTCGAAGCGAACAATGCTCTTCTTGTCAAAGAAATGCCACATTACGAAACCTGCCGACACAATCATTGCGATGACGGTTGCCCAAGCAGCTCCTGCGATGCCCCAACCAAAACCATAAATAAAGAGGGCATCAAGCACGGTGTTTAGTACAGCACCGATAAGCATTGTGTACATTGCCTTGCGAGGGTAGCCTGAGGCACGCATTATAGAGTTGTAACTAAAGCACAGCGTTGAGAAGAGATTTCCAGGGATTACAATCTGGAGGTACTCCACTGCATAGGGAATAGTTCGTTCGCTACCCCCAAAAGATTTTAGCAGAGGTTCTAAGAATATCAGCGAAGGAATGATTGTTAATATTTGAGTAATGAAAGTCAGTACAATAGCATTGCCTAAGATACGCCCTGCTCCATCGTGATCTTGTCGCCCAAGGGCAATAGACACTCGTGCCGAAGCTCCTACTCCGATAAGCATCCCGAAGGCTTGCAAGAAAATAAGTATTGGGAAAGTTAGCGTAAGCCCTGCGATGGCAAACTCCCCAACTCCTTGCCCAATGAAAATTCTGTCCACGACATTATACATAGCCGTAACCATCGTTCCTACAAGCGATGGGATGGTATAATGAAGCAGTAGCTCTTTTAGAGGCTTCTTTTCTAGGTCAAGTGTATTTTGACTTTTTAGCGTTTCTGCCATTATCTTGCTTTCGTGTTTTCTATCTTAGTTTATGCCCTCTGTTAAATAATAAAAGTGCTGAGAAGCCTCTTACGAGATCTCAGCACTCCGAGTTATGTGCTTCCGATAGAGGTGAGTATGCTAAATATTTAGCTCTCCCTCTGAACGAAAGTTACGTTCTTGATGTGTATTCCTTATGAGAAGAATTCCTTAACGGCTTCGTTAGGAACCATTTCTTCTTGGAATGTGTAAGCTCCAGTCTTAGGAGACTTAACCATCTTGATCACCTTAGAGTAGGTACGACCATCGGCTTTC
>PDWI01003743.1_pt1 | contig 21133 bp, 10 predicted proteins | sample 1430891 | NCBI WGS metagenome assembly PDWI01 (sample SAMN01162508, study PRJNA174530) | Oral metagenome, whole genome shotgun sequencing project. | biome: Marine environment; feature: Marine mammal; material: Swab sample of the gingival sulcus; isolation source: swab sample of gingival sulcus... | reverse complement strand
TTTCCTTAGCTTTATAAGATTAGGTGTATTTTTTTATAAAACTAGGAAGCCTCTTGTGTCTGTCAAGATATTTTTTTCACAATATTATAGAAAGAACCAATAAAATTAACCACCAACAAAATGATATTGAGTCCGGCTCAAGATAATAAGAGGAAATTTAATAATCAATAAATTTCATATAAATTTTACACATATTGGAAAATTCCTCTTTTATGCTCCAAAACTTTAAAGATTTAACTATGATCTCCAAAGAAGAAAAATAAAGCCCTGAAAATTCAGGGCTTTATTATTATCTTTAGATTCTACTTAACCAGAACCATCTTTTTTAAACTGTTAAAGTGACCACTTTTCATTACTAGATAGTAAACACCACTTGAGTTATTTTTACCATCCCAATTGATTGAGTGGAAACCGGCTTTTACTCTTTCGTTTAGAATAGTAGATACAAGCTCTCCCTTAACATTGTAAACGGAAAGGTTTACTAAACCCTCTTTCAATAGAGAGTAGTTTATAGTTGTAACCGGATTAAACGGGTTAGGGTAGTTGTTGTAAAGAGCTGTTTTAAGAGGTAGGTTCTCTTCAACAGAAACAGGTGAAACAGATACTGTATTAGACTCCTCTGATTCTCCCATATTGTAAACAGCTTTTACAAAGTATGAGATATTCTCTTTTGATTCTACAATATCAAGATAGTTTTCGTTTGTTACAAGTTCATCATTAATTTTAGAACCATTTCTGTAAACATTATAGCCTAGAAGAGATCTCTTGTTAACCGATTGTTTATTCTTACGGCTACCCATAGTTACATTGTCTATTGCAACTATGTAAGCATTGTTACCTTCATAAACAAAAGCTGCCCTTACAATCTTACCACTATATTCACTAAGATCGAAGTTTAACGGTGTTTCATACTCATTATTTTGAGAATTTTCATCTGTACTCATAATATTTACCCACTCACCATCAACAAGTAGTTTAAGGTGGAAAAGAGTAGTCATATCATTAACGGGATTTGTTCTAAAATGGATATAAAAATTTAGATTATCACCATCTTCAACATTGATATATGGAGAAAGTAACCAGTGGAAACCTTCACAATTTGGTCTTATAGCTGCAGAACGATAGCCCTCGTAAATCATTGTTTCACTACCATCTTTAGGTGTGAAATCAAACCAAGTTTTATCTGTTTCAGGATCTGTCAAACTGTTTCCTGTCCCATCAAGATCAAATTTAAGATCCCAGCCATTATCAGGGAAGATTGGAGATTCAAAATTCTCATTTACAAACTCTTGAACTTCACCCGGAGAGTACCAGTTAAGAAGTACACTATCAACTCTTACCTCTGCTGTTAGATTAACAGGTGCGTACAACTCCTCTTTATCTAATGAAACAAGGATATAATCGGAAAGTTCACTTTCAAACTCATCATAAACAGCTGAAACTCTATACTCATAAACACCCTCTTCAGATAATAGAGAATCAACATATGATTTCTCAACTACAGGTTCACTATTTATTTTGTTTCCATCTCTATAAACATTGTATCCCGTAGGAAAAACTATATCTCTATTTCTCTTTGCAAGTTTTGTTGGAGATGTAAAAAAGAAATCATCTATTGCAAGCTCATAGCTGTTATTATTTTCATAAACAAAAGCTATCTCTACTTCAGTTCCATCATACTGTGAAAGATCAATAGTAATCTGCTCTTCCATCAAATTTGAAGCACCACCGTTATAACTCAATAGAGAATCAAATGTTCCATCACTCTTTTTAGCCATTACATAGAACTTTGTATTTCCTCCAAAACCACCATTTTTATAGTATAGATAAAAGTTTAGGAAAGATCCATCAGAAATGGTTAGTCTAGGGGTTATTAGATAGTTAAATCCCGGTGCATTATGCCAAATAACAGCAGATTGATTACCTGAATGTATATAATCGTTACCTATTCCTGAATGGTAATCCGGAGTACAAACTTCCCAACTATTGTAATAAGGCTCTGTTAAAGAATCCCCGAGAGTTTCAGAGTATCTTACCTTCCAACCTGCAGGAGGGAAACTTTCCCCTTCAAAATCTTCTGTTAAATAAGGCATAAAATCTAAAGGATAAGGAGCGTGCCAAGAAAGTTCAACATTCTCATTCTCATTAACCTCACCTACAAGGAAACTTGGAGAAGAGTAAACTGCTTTTCCTGAAAGAGGTATAATATTTTCCTGTTTTGAAATATTATCAATAATCTTTAAGTTTCCTGTTTTTACACCTTGATCATTAGGTTGGAAATTAACACTTAGTGAATATGAATTCCCGGGCTCAATGGTAATATCACCGTTGTATGAAGGTGTAAATGTAAATTCTTCATCCCCTTCAATTGTAATATCTGAAATTATTAGATTCTCACCACCATCATTAGTAATAATAAGCTCTTTTGAAACATAAGCTCCTACCTGAACATTACCATAATCAATTGATTCCATATTGAATGATGCTACAGGAGTAGTTGCCACCTCTTCAAAATCAAGTCTAATATTTGGATATGTAGATCTTCTAATTGCTGTAGGAGGATATTGAGGATCTGGATTTACACTATCACTTCTGTATATCATAGATCTATATCCATTCGACATATCTGATGAGCAATAGAAAGCATCGGTTTGATTATAATAAGTACTACTATTCTCATCCACTGCTATCACAAGATTATCTGTATTATTGTAATCAAAAGGTGTATCTAGAGTAATCTCAATCCAGCCGTCATTTCCGCTAGTATTCAGAACACCCTCATAAACAAGAGTAAGGTCTTCATAAGGTATCCAATCAGCTGTTTCGAATACATTAAGTGAAGTATGAGCCATGTAAATTGCAATATCTTCTGCTACAGCAGAATTACCGGCATAGTAGTAGAAGATCTTTGAAATCTTCTTTTCTGAAACATTTATTTCAGATTGCTTATATATTGTTTGTGAATATGTATAACCATAGTATAGATCTATTGGAAGACCTGCATCTGTAATCTCATCAAAACCTATTTGTATCATTGATCCCGGAAGTTCTGTAAAGAAGCTGTTCACTTCTCCCGATGTTTCAAATGTTTCGCCATTATCATATCCTCTATTTACAACTTTCCAATAATATCTTGTTGAATTGTCCAGTTGAGGATCGAAAGTATACTGATTTACAGGATCAACATTATCCAAAACTTTTACAACCGGAGGATTAACAGTATCAAAGTAAAGATCAACCTTTTCGGTTCCTTCTCCATTTATCCATTCAAGTGTTCCATCTACCGGAATATTATTTCCATTATTCACAGGATAAACTGTAATTGGTGCTCCCGGCTTTGCCTCACCTGATAACTCAACAGTATGAACCTCTTTTGAAAGGTTATCATTTATAACTAACTCTGCTGATTTATTTCCAATTTCTGAAGGATTAAAAGTTAAATGTATATAAATTGATTGATTATAAGAAAGCTCTACAGGAAAGTTGATCTCTTCCATTGAAAATTGGTTGCTATTAGTGCCATTTAAAGCGATATCTCCGCTATTAAACACCATTATTGAGCCACCCTTATTTCTAACTTTAATCTCTAATACATCAGATGAATCACCAATTGTAGTTTCAGTAAATTGATATTCTGCAATTTCAGGAGTCATCTCAAATATAGGTTCGTCGGAAGTAAACACCTCAGGACCGGAAACCATATCAATAGATACAAATTGATTATAATCTGTTGAAACCTCTCCATTTAGAGATATGTAGTAGTTGTTTCCTGCTAATGATGAAAGATCTATATCAAATCTTTTATAATCCTCTTCTAAAGAGATAGCAGAAATTTGGGTAAACTGAGCACCATCTTCAGAGTATTCAATGCTTAAAAGGCTAGTTTCAGAAACTCCTCTTTTTGCGTAAAAAGAGAAACTACTACCCTCTTTTATAATGAGTTTTGGAGTTACAAGTCGTGAATGTGAAACATTTTCACTATCACGATTGATTATAGCAGACTTATCACCTTGGTACCCCTCATCTCCATTAAGACTCCAACTATTTCCGGACTCTCCAATAATATTCCACTCCAGAGGAGGAAACTCTTCACCCTCAAAAGATTCTACTAAATATCCCTCTTGATATATATCTGTAGTTATGGAATAGCTATTATTAGAATTAAAATCATCATCTTCAACCCTAGCTTCAATATTGATTAATGATCCTGCATAGCTGTTCCATGTAGCTTCCACTTCAATAGTATCATTAACGCTAATAGATTCTATATTTTTTTCAGCAAAAGTAACCCCATTAGCTTTAAAGGTTACAGTTTTATTTGTTTGAACCTCTGAACCATTATTATAGATAAACGCTTTGAAAGTTACTTCATCTCCATCGTAGTGTAGAAGATCATCTTTGATTATTGATGAAACCATAAGATCATTTTCAGACTGTATCTCCAATTTTATATCATCTAGAGAGATAGGAGTGTATCCGGCTCCTTCATATCCATAAAAACCAATGTAGAAGATATTATCCTCCGTTGGAGAAAATACAGCATCAACTTTTTGGTAGCTTAAAAATTGAAGTGTCTCATTGATATATATCGGCATTTCCATCATGCTGTTTGAACTTTGGGAACTACCGTACTTAACCATAAACTTTTTAGAAGAGTACTCAGAACCACCTTTTATATAAAAGCTGAGTCTATAGTTTTTATCAGCTTCCAATTGGATTGGAGGTGTGAATAGCCAATCATTATTTCCGGTGCTTGAGTTATATTCAAGGGTAGCATATTTATCACCTGTATGAGGCATAACAGAGGATCCTATCCAAGTTTTACCATCCTCATCTTTATCCTCAACCTTCATACCAAATGGAAGAGGAGAGTTTAAACTGTTCTCAAACCCCTCTTCATAAGGGAAATTGGTAATTAGCTCAATGGCGAAAGTTTTTAGCTCAACACTCTTTATGATAGAAGATAAACCAAGGGACTGAAACTGTACGGTTGCCATATCTTCATCCTCATTAGAAGCAGTCTCCGGAATCTCTGTTTTAACAAAAATAGTATCCTTATCTTGAGGAGATATGGTTATTGTGTTTATAGGCATCAAATTTGTCTTATCAACAATAGAGTATCCCCAGTTACCGGGTTCAGAGATGGAAAGATTGTACGTATCCTCAAGATTACCTTTATTCTCTATCTCTATGCAATGAAAGGTAGAGTTACCAATAGGACCTACTATATCTCCATTATAGTTATTAACTGAAAAGTTGTAATCCGGAGTATAGATCTCAGGACCGGAAACATCATCAAAACCAAAACTATAGTATTGTGAAGAGGAATCATAGATATAAAAAGCTAGGTAGACATTTTCTCCAATATAGGAAGAAAGATCTATACTCTTTTCTCCATCATTCCAATTGTCAGTATCGTATTCAGGAAAATCTTCTAGTAACGAAAAGCTGGAAATTTCCGGATCTGTATTTGAGATCATTACTTTAAAACTATACTTCTTACCGGCACTTTCAACAGCAGCTTTAAAGTTGAAACTACTATTATCTTCTGTAACATTTAACATGGGTGTTATCAGATAATCATCTTTACAACCCATACCTGCAGCATACTCCTTATGACCATTAATTGCGTATTGTGCAGGACTTGTAAAAGTGTAACCATCATTATCATTGTCAATGACAGTCCAATTTTCAGGAATTCCACCTTCAAAACTTTCATTTAGCTGAACTCCAAAAGCAGACGATCCTACGGAAAGTAGGATTAGTAGCAGTGAGGAAACAACCCTTCTCATTAATCTCTCCATTTAAAATTTAAGCACTTAATTACCTATTGAACCCTAATACTTATAATGAGACTCAATATAATTAGCTAAAAGCATCCACTTCACAAAAAAATGCAAGTAGTTTGTTTATAAAAATTTATATAAAAAAATGGAAATAAAAATGCCGACTCTATAGAAAGTCGGCATTAAAATTCTGTATTGAAAAAGAAAAATTAGAGAGCTAAAATTTTTGAAAAATCACTCTTTATACCTTTAATATCATCTTCAGTAGGATGTGGTGCTGCAGCTTCCCATCTCTTTAAACTTGCTTCGTTAGGTCCGTGAGGGTGATCTAAAGGTAATGTTTTCATCCACTCTATAAACTTAGGGTCTATTCTGCCCTGACAATGGGAGTGACCTATCAATCTATTCTTTGAGAAAAGTTCGGTACATGCTTTAACACAATCCTTTGCATGATCGGAATCAGCTTTAGCACCCAAAGTAAAGAAGAATGCTACATCTTTACCCTCTAAAGTTTCAATAAATTTAAGAGCCTCTTGGTTAGCAGTTCCCTTATCTATCCAAAAACCAACAACTACTCTTTCATATCCTTCTACATCCTTAATATCTCTAATATCTGAGATATCAAGATTTTCTTTATCAAGTTCATGTATAGCTTCTGCTACCATTTTTGTATTTCCACTCTTTGAAGAGTAAGCAATTAGTGTCTTCATTTTTTCCCTTTAATCATCTAAATTAATATTACCGGTACAACAATTGGAGATAAGCTCTGCATCATGAGTTATCAAAAGTATCGTTACACCTTTTTCGGTTATCTGTTTTAATATTTTTACCAACCTATTTAAGTTTTTCCCGTCTAAACCTGATGTAGGTTCATCCAAAATAAGAATATCCGGCTTTATAGCTATAGAGCAGAGAATTGTAAGCCTCTGCTTTTCCCCTCCGGAAAGTGTTTGAGGATGTCTATCCTCCAGATGTTTCAGATTAAACATTTCAAGAAGTTTTTCCTGAGTAAAAAAGATTTCGGATTTAACCATTTTTTGAGCTAAACCAATCTCATCTTTTACACTTTTCATGTAGAGTTGATGATCTGAAGCTTGAGTTACCAAAGTACAAAACTTCTTTAACTCTCTACGCTTTCTAGCTACACCACCTATTTTTATCTCACCTGAAGATGATTTTAATATTCCCGTTAATATCTTGGCTAAAGTGGTTTTACCTCTTCCATTTTTTCCCGTTATTGAGATAATTTTACCCTTACCTATTTTTAAAGAGAAATCTTCAAAAATTTTTCTCTTTTTCTTATAGGCAAAGTTGAGATTATTTATCTCCAGTGCAAGATCAGAGCTCTCACTAACCTCATTCTTTAGGTTGGTAAAAATATCTCTGTCTACAACGGGAGATCTCAGTTCAGCTCCCTTCTCTAAACCATCCTCAGTAAGAGAATCAATACTCTCATACTTGGTTAAAATACCATTAAAAAACAGATAGTAGGAATCTGCAAGACCTCTACTCCAATAGATTTTGTGCTCAACCAAAACAATGGTAAAACCTAGAGATTTTAATCTTTGAAGTTGCTCTTTTAATAGGTTTGTAGAGTTGTAATCAAGATTTGCAGAAGGCTCATCAAGTACAATTATTTTTGATCCTGTAAGTATGGAGGAAGCAAGAGCAACTTTCTGTTTTTCACCCTCTGAAAGATCAAATATTGACCCATTGATAATCTTTTCCAAACTAAAAAGTTCTGTGAGTTCTTCAATGGAATATATCTGCTTCCCACTATTACACTCCATGCTAAACTCTAGCTCATTCTTTACATTTAGAGTAAAAAACTGTTGCTCGGGATCTTGAAGAACTGTTGCAACCTTTGCTGAAAGATCTGTTAGTGAAATACTATTTGTATCAACCCCGTCAATGGTTACTTCTCCACTAATATCACCCTTAAAATATTTTGGAGCTAAACCGTTTATTACCCTTAAAAGCGTAGATTTACCACAACCACTTTCACCTGTAATAAGAACACATTCACCCTCCTTTATATTTAAAGAGATATTTTCAATAGCACTCTTTTGAGCAAAAGGGTAACTATAGCTAAGATTTTTTATAGTTATCATATATTTAAAATCCAATCAAAGTTTATATCAGCAATTAAAACCACAATAAGCGTATATATTGAAATTAGAAGATCATGTTTAGTAATCTCAATCTTTGTACTGTCTGCTTTTCTATTCATAACACCCTTAAATTCAGAAGCAATAGCAAGTTCATCGGAAATTTTAAGTGATCTTATTACCATAGGTATAATCACCATTCTAAAACTTCTAAAGGGGTGAAATGTTACCGAGATAGGATTAAGTGAATATCCTCTAAGCTTTAAACACTCATTCAATTGTTTGATCTCATTTAAAAAACTTGGTGTAAATCTTATCATAACAATAAGAGGCAAATATACAACTATAGGTAATCTCATTGTCTTAAGTGTTTCATATATATTCTTCACCTTTGAAGTTAAGGCTATAATCAAGAAGATATTCATCATAACAACTACCCTTAAAAAAGGTGTAGCCATCTCATACAGTTTCAAATTTGCAAATTGAGGAATAAAGAGACCCAATACCTTCATTGAACCAATTGAGATGAGAAACATTATAGCTATCAGAATATATGTTATAGTTATCGCTTTAAACTGCCTTGTAAAAAGTACAGCCAGAAGTGTAGCAAAACAAACAATTGAAAGCGGGAGAATCTGATTCATAATAAGTATAGCAATAGAGATTTCCGTTGAAAGGATAATCTTTACAAGTGCCGAACTATTATAGAGAAATTTTGGATAGTTTAAATCTGAATTCATAATTACCTCTTTATAATTCCGGCTACTTTTAACTCTTTTGAAAATCTAAATCCGGCAAAAACACCACCAAGACATCCTAAATAACCTAAAGATACCACAGCAACTCCCATGTAGAAAAATTGTGGGGTTTCCCTAATTGAAATATATCCAATTACCAGAGAAACAACTCTTGAGAAAGTCTCAAAAAACAGAATACCCAAAACAGCTCTTGCTCTTCCTGTTTTTTCTCTATTCCCCAATATATAATCAGTTATTATTCCCGTTGCTATAAGTCCAACAGGGGACATCATTGCACCGCCCCCGCTCATAATAATAGCGAGGACAGTGTTTATTAGTACATAAATTGTAAAAACGCCAAATTTTTGAACTTTAAGCATTAAAATAATAAGTAGAGTTGTTCCAACACCGTTTTTAAGCATTAAACTTATGGGGTTCATACCACCACCGGTTATGGAAATAAGAAATGTTAGAATTTTAACAAGTGCGGCAAAGATACCAATAGATATAAGCTCCCAACTTTCCCAATAATCTTTTCTAAATATTTTCAGCATTGTTTTACATCTTTCCCTTATTAGGATTTTCACCCATTTTAGCATGAGGGTGTTCATTTATCTTTTCACCATGGGGATGACCACCCATTTTAGCGTGAGGATGTCCACCCATCTTTTCACCATGAGAATGACCTCCCATCATTTTAGCATGAGGGTGCTCACTCTTCATTTTACTATTACCGTTTTCCATCTCTTTTAGCATAGAGATGAAACCCTTTAATTTCTGATATATATTTAAAGCCCAGAATTGACCTGACTCTGTAAGTTTATACCAACCAAAATCACCTTTAGATATTATTCCTACCTCTTCCCATTGAGTTAGAAGCCTAGAGAGTTTCTTATCCATATTTTGGAAGTTTTCGTTGTATTTTAACCTGTTAAAGTTAAATCCAACATAATCATCAATCTGACCGGAAAGTTCTGAGAAAAAGTTATCGGACTCAGGAAGTTTTGTAAGAGTATTTATAGGTTTTATCCCTCTATCTATCATAGAGTAGTAATCCTCCATAGATCCTGCTTGACTTATGGAGTACCCAGTAAACTTACCACCACTTCTATTACCTAAAGGGATACAATCTCTTCCATATCTTGTCAGAGTATTATAAACCCCTCTCTCTCTATTTGAGTAGCCCCAATGTTTAAGAGATTGTCTCCTAACCAAATTTTGAGCCATAAAATCTTTTCCATACTTGAAAAAATCTGCTTTTTGCTGAGTGGTTGTAGGGCTAAACTTTTTAGCATTGTGTATCTGATCAAATAAAACTGTATTTGGAATAACATTTAGTTGATAAAGGTCAACACCATCAATATCAACATAGTTTGTAGCTATATTAAGATCCTCTTTCCAAGTTTCCATTGTTTGATTTGGAAGACCATAGATAAGATCTATAACAAGAGGTGCTCCATTCGCTCTCTTGATACTGTTAAGAGTATATATAATCTCCTCTCTACTCGCCAATCTACCTGTAGATCTTCTAATATCGGTATTGAAGGTTTGAACCCCTAAAGAGAATCTGCTCACTCCTCCTTCAAGATACTCATCTATCATACCATCTTTGTAACCAATAACTCTACCCTCTAAAGTTATCTCACAATCGGGAGCTATATTAAAGTTAGATTTTAGCGAAGCTATTATCTCTTTTATCTGTTTAGAGGAGAGATCTGTTGGAGTTCCTCCTCCAAAATAGACAGCTCTTATGGGAGTGTTATTATCACATAGGGATTTAGCTGTGATCTCTATCTCCTTTTTTAGATAAGTAAAATATTTGTTTATCTCCTCTTCAGAACTTTTTTTGAAGTAGAATGGACAGTATGTACACTTTGTTCTACAGAAAGGAACATGAATATAAATTGTTGTATCCTTTTTACCTATCTCTATAGGAGCTTTTTTGTTCCAGATTTCATGATAAGGCTCTGTAACCTCCTCTCCACTAGAGAAAGGGTGTACACCTTTTTTTTCCGGAAAAGCATTGTACAGAGGGTTTCCCTCTGCACAAGCATAAAAACTTTCCATAATCTTGTCTAAATCCATCATTAAAAACCTCTCTTCTTAAAATTTAACACTTAAAGTTGCAGAGTATGCCCTTGAAGGCATCTCACTGTAAACCTTATACTTCTTATCAAGCAAATTGTTTACATCAAACTTTAATAAATAGTTATCAAAGAACTCAAGAGAGGTGTGAAGATCGAAAATATTATAGCTCTCTATCTTCTCTTCGTTTGCAGAATCTATATAACTTTCTCCCTTATACTTCCACTTAATGAGAATATTACCGCTTAGGAATGATGTAAAATCCCTGCTGTAACCCATCTCTCCCCCAAGTGTGTGAAGAGCGGTATTTGGCAAGAAGTTACCATCTCTGTCCTCTGAGTGAGTTAGATTATAGCTCAAATTTAACCTATAGTTTTCAACGGAAAATCTACTCTCTATTGTTCCTCCGTAGGTAGAGATATGATCAAAATTACGATACTTATAAAGTTGTTTTCCTTCATAGGTTCCTGCATCGTCGGGAATTATCATATCTTCCAATTTATTGTAAAAACCATCAAAAATAATTTTTAAGTAAGAGGTTGGTCTGTACTCAGAACTTAAATTAAAACCTAGACTCTTTTCAGGTGAAAGGTTTTTATTTCCAGATATGTAAAATCCACCTCCGGAACCGTGGAACCAAAATGAGTGCAACTGCTCTAATGAAGGAGCTTTAAATCCTTGACCAAATGAGAAACGAAGCTCCATATCCCTATTAACAGAGTAGAGAAGATTCAGTTTTGGAGTAGGATTAAACCCCCAATCTTTGTGATAATCCAATCTAAATCCAAGAGCAATAGATAGATCGTGAAATTTCGGGAACTCATAGTTGGAAAACATACTATGGATCTCTTCACTATCCTCTATAACATGACTATCCATAATCCTTCTTCTAAGTTCACTACCAACAAAAATATTATCACCTCCAAAAACCTCACTTGAGTACTGGAGTTTCATATTGTAATCATTCTCTTTGCTAACTTTTGTTTCTCCAAATGAGTAAAACTCTCTATCATATCTAATCCAATATACAGAACCTTTTACATTATAGGTTGGTTTCTTGTATATAATTTCATACTTTCCATTATATTTTTTCTCACTCATATCGTTAAGACTTCTTTTATCATAGAATTGATTGAATGAAAAGCTGGATTCTAATCTAGGAGAAAAACGATAGGAAGTTTTAATGAAATTATTGTAATACTTGTATTTATCGGAACGCTTTACCCCTTCTGTGGTAAAATAGGTACTGTTTAGATTGATCCCAAAAACACCATTACCATAAGTTACACCGGCTTTATAATCTTTTCTATTTTTGGAGCCTAAAGATCCTGAAAGAGAGAACTCCTTATTAGTTCCGGCAACCTCTTTGGTTATAATATTAACAACTCCACCTATTGCATCACTTCCAAAAAGCGAAGAAGAAGGTCCTTTAACAACCTCAATTCTCTTTATTGCAGAAACAGGAATTTGGGAAAGATCTGTACCATTATGCCCCCCCTTTGTTCTCTCTCCGTCAACTAAAACCAGAGAGTACTGAGAAGGTAATCCATTTATTTTAACATTACCCCTGGAGTATCCGTTCTCCTCAATGTTTAAACCCGGCATCTCATCTAAAATAGAGGCCACATCTGTATTCTTGCCACTCTCAATCTCTTTTAGAGGTATGGTTTCAACATTTTCAGGAACATGTCTTCTAAATCTTTTCTCCATAGAGGTGGTAACTACAACCTCCTCCAACTCATAATCTTTAGAAAACATTGTTACGGAAATTTTTCTTAGATCATCAATATTTTTCACATCGTAAAATTGATCATCGTAACCAATAATTGCAAATTTTATTGTATTTTTACTAAGATCCGCCTTTGTTTTAAGGTAAAAGTTGCCATCTCTATCACTAACAGTACCCAATCTACTACCAACAATAGTTATTTCAACATTTTTTAGAGCTCTCCCATTAGAATCCAAAACCCTACCTGCCAAAACAGTAGAGGCAAGTAGGGTTTGACCTATTGAGAGAATAAAAATAGCAAGGAAGAGCTGTTTCATCTTATCCCCATTTTAATTTTATTCTGCGGTAATATATCTCTCAAACTTAAAACTTATTTCATTACTTTGATAGTTATAATTTGTCATTTTAAGTTTAACATAGCTATACTTCTCAGCTTTAATGAAGAATACAGCATCCTCTTTAACCTGAGGAGGTCCGGCTTGAGCTAATAACCATTGAGAAAGAACTGAATTCCCATTATATGGAGCATGTCCCGGCTGAGGATCCGGTATTTCAGAATCAACTACATAACCTTCTGCAGGAGCTGTTCTTATGCTTGCAAAAGGATCTGTAGTTTCAATCATAACTACACCATATCCATTTTCTCCATCAGAAGAAATAGTATGATTAACACCGGAGTTTGTTTTCATTCTATATTTTTGGAAAGCGATATCCCAACCATCAGGCTCTTCGCCATCTTTAAGAGGAAGAACCTCACCTTCTGCAAAACTAAAATAAACCCACTCATCCTCATTTGGAGCGGTTACACTAGCTTCCATAACATTGTCAACCATCTCTGTAGATTGCTCAAGACCTGTTTTCCAAGTAAAGGTTATGAAACCTGAAACTTCAGTTTCAGGATCGTAGTAACTATCAAGCTTTAGCTTAGTGTATCTGTCTCCATTCTTAACTATGTAGCTATACCCTTTTGAATCAAGGTGAGGAGCTTTCATTCCACCGGTCATTACATACCAATCAAATAGAGCTTTATTTCCACTCCAAGAAAGATGCATAGCTTCAATACCACAGGTATCATCCACTACATAGTATCCCATTGGAGCAGAATCAACATCATCAAATTCAACAGGAGCAAAGTTTATAACTCCACCATCTCCGGATCCACTTGTACCGGAATTGGTTTTTATCATCATTCTCTTAAAAGCGATATCCCACTCATCAGTTTGCTCATCAGAAACCTCTACAGTTTCCCCTTTTTCAAAGCTGAAATAAGCCCATTTTGAAGGGTTTGAGGCATCTACAGTTGTTTTGTTTACTTCTCCAGTGTCATTTGAGCTTGAAGAGCTCTCGTTACAGCTTATAAGCAACAGAGCTAAAGCCGAGATAAGTAAGAGTTTTAAAGTATTCATTAGTAATCTCCATCCTTGTTTTAATTCTTTTTTTTGTAATAATTCGCTCTATTATATGCAAAAGTTTAGAACAAGTCAAGTTTAATAATACTAAGTCTCAATAGAAAATATATTTTTTACTGATTTTAATCATGAAAAGAATTCGAAGAGAGTATAAATAACTCCTATTACGCATCTTAATGGAAACAAAAACAATTCTCTTTCTTTCTCAATTTATGGAACTTGTCTCAATTACAAAATAAAAAAGAGTAATTCCCAAGATTGAGAATTACTCTTTTATAGTCAGTATCAACACAGATCTATGTATATACTTAAAAAGTAGAATCTACAAACAAAGATAGTATTTATAACCTTTTAAAAGTAAGAACTAACTACTCTACTTTGTAAGTATCATCTTTTTTATTGAACTGGTTCCATCTACTGTAAGTTTATAAAAATAAACACCACTATTAAGATTTGAACCGTCAAAAGAAACTGAATATTCTCCTTTATCCTGATCCTTATTTACCAGTTCCGAAACCATCTCTCCTAAGCTGTTAAAAACAGAAAGGTTAACTCTTCTGCCCTCCTCTAAACTATAACTAATTGTTGTAGTAGGATTAAAAGGGTTAGGATAGTTTTGATTAAGAGTAAAATCTGAAACCAAAGAACTCTCATCTATTGAAGTTGCCATTTCTCCTATTGCAGCAGCCAAATTGCCCTGTAGATTTGATACAGGAAACGCAGCATTAACAGTTTTAAGTTTATAACCGGCTCCTATTATAACAGCTCTAGGACGGGCAGTAATACCAAACAAAGGCTCGGCATACTGGCTTAAAATATCGCTATGTGTAAGATGGTATGTAAGGTTTGGATTAAACTTCGTTCTCCAACCACTACCATTTAAGGTCTCCCAATTTGTTAAATTTTCAATTGAATTAACAAAATATGCACTTTCCTTATAAGTCTGCCAGACTTGCTCAACGACAGGTGCGTCGAAAGTACAAGGACCTCAAGTGGCAGAGCCAAAATCAATTAACACAACCTTTCCACTGTCAATAATGTCGTGAAGAGACCTTCCGGTCACGACAATATTTCCATCAACATCAAGGTTGGAATCTACCCATGTAAAATCCTCAACAACATCTCCTACACTGTAGACAGCAGCTCCCAAATTAATCATCATTAGTGAGAGCAATAAAACTATTTTTTTCACAATCACCTCCACTTCTTTAACAAAGAATTTATATTACTTATTATACAAGTGCAACAAAATAAAGAAATAAAATTACTATTTTATGATAAACTTTATTTGAATATTAGGTAACAAATAGTTTATTAATATTTAATTAGATGGTAGAACCTACTTCTTATAGCTTACATTGGAACAATAGAAGCAAACTATATGTTTAATATTTATTGTTAACATGCATAAAGTTAGGGGATAGAGAACAAATCTATAAAAAAGATTGGGAGATAATAATGAAACCGTTTACAATTCTACTGTTTTTGGCAACTATAGTCTTTGCCGACAACTCAAACCTCTTTAAAAAAGCTGATGAGTTTGACAGAAAAAGGGATTATGCTTCAGCTATTGAAGAGTTACAAAAGATTGAGAAAGAAGCATTAAGAGAAAAAGATAACAAGCTTCTTTTCAAAGCATTTATAAAAAGATTCAATATCTCTAACTATTTTTATAGAAAAGAGGAGAGTAAGCTTTTGGATCTTTTGAAAGAGATGAAGCCAAAGTTTAAAAATGATGAGATCTTAATAGATCTTACAAAATATTTCTACTTAAAGAGATACTACAACAGAAACAGGTACAGAATAGAGAACATGCCTATCACCGGAGAAGATAGTAAAGATCTTGCTGATTGGGATAAGTTAACTTTTGAAAACAAACTCTATACTCTTGCCAAAAAGATTTCAAAAAAAATTGATAAGGCTTCAACATATAAACTTTCTGATTACAATATGTTTGATAAAATGTACAGACAAATTTTTTACGGGAACAATGTTGATATTATCACATACTTTGAGTTTTGCTCAGTAGCAGATCTTTTTACAATAACACTTTTGGATGATGGCAATCTTGGTATCCAATACGGTGAAGAAGATACTAAAGCAGGTTTAAAAAATTATAAGTTTTTTTCAACAGGAAATAGATTTTTAGATCTTGGAATAGAAAACATAAATAACCTATCAAAGAAAAACTCTCTTGAAAGGGAGATTTTAGATTATTACAAATTTAATCACATTATTACAAATTCATACACCATTGGAGAAAAAGAACTTGCAAAAATAGTTGTTGAAAAATTTAACAATAGCAACTTTAACAGTGTTAAAGTTTTATATCTTAGCAGGTATCCACAGTATAAAAGCAAAGATTTTGATCCTGATCTAAAGTTTCTACACGAAAAACTTACAAAACTAGTTCCTAAAATAGAAATAAAGAGAATAAATCAGTTAGGAAAAAATATTATTGAGGAACTTGAAAGTAAAGATGTAAGAATAAGTAGAGAGCTTAATGATACCAAAGATTTAGCCATACCTTTCAATATATACTACAAAAATATTGATAAAGCTGAACTGGAGATATATAAACTGAAGAGGAGCGAACTTTTATCTGAAAACTTTTATAAAAATAGTTATAAATTTTATAAGGAGCTTGGAAAAAGAGATCCCGAAATTAAAAAAAGTATTGAGTTAAAGAAGTTTGATGATTTTAAAGAGCACTCTTTTCTAACATCATTAAAATTTGATGATTACGGTACATATGCACTATTTGTTATTGACCCTAAAAACAAATCAAAAAGAGATAGAAAGATTATTATAATCTCTCAATACGAACCATCTGTATTTGAGGTTGGAAACAGAGCCCTCATTTCATTAAAAGACAGATACTCAGGAGAAAAGTGTGAAGATTTTACTGTAACTGTCATAAAAGAGGATAAAGAGGTTAAATTTGAATCCGATGACGATATACTTGATATAGATATAAACTCTCTTAAAAAGTGGAACAATAGTACTCTCTATTTAAAGGGTTATTTCACAACTGAAAACGGAACATTCCCTATGGATATGGGAGCCATATATACCCCGAATATTAGATTAACAATGAATGAAAATTTAAATATATATACAGATAGGGCTGTTTACATGCCGGGAGATAAGATAAAGATCTCCATACTTAAAACCACACCTCCAAAAAGCAAAAATGAAAGGGGGAAAATAGTTGAGATTTTAGATCCTAACTTTGCCCTTGTTTCACACAATGGATACAGAGTTTTTGATAAGAGATTAAATGTTAAGAGTAACCGTGTTGATTATGAAATAAATATTCCTTTAGGGGTTCCCGCCGGCAGATACATGATTGAGGTAAGCGAAAGATCAACCAGGGGTAAAGCATCTGTAATAATTGAGAACTACACAAAGAAAAACTTTGAAATTGAGCTTGAAAAGGTAAGTAAAGATATATCAAACCTTGATAAAATAGAGATTAACGGAAAAGTAAAATCTACATCAGGATATAGTATACAATCTCCTAAACTTAGCTATAAAATATCTGAAACAAACTATCCTTCATTTAGACATTTCTACAACATAAGATCTAAAATCTTGGAGGAGGGATCCATAGAGGGTGATAAAAACGGAAACTTTAATTTTGTATTCAACAGACCAAAATCTAAAGGGTATTCAATAATTTCAGTTGAAATATCTACTGTAGATGAAAGTGGAATGAGAGAAACAAAAAACTTGGATCTCTACTTTGGAAAAGAACCTATAAATCTTTTGGTTAACACAAAGGATTATATTGTTGATACAGACAAGCCAAGATTCTCCATTGGAGCAAACAATATTCAAGGAGATTCTATTAAAGTTGAAGGAGAATACAAACTTTACAAACTAAAATCATACAAAAAAAATCACAGATACGGTTTTGATACAAGTTACAACGGTACCGATATTGAAAACCCTGTTAAAACCTTCCCTTATGATGGTTTTGATTATAAAAAGTTTGAAGAGAGAGAAAAGAAACTTATCTCCAAAGGAAAGTTTAACAGTAACGAGAATTTGGATATAGATTATCCTCAAAATTTTGGTATCTACAAGCTTGAAGCTGTGTACAAAAGTGGAGAAAAAATTATTGAAAAAAGCTCTTTTTTCAAAGTATATGAAATAGATGAAAAACTTCCGGACAATGATAGTTTTATTTGTATAAAAGGAGAAAAAGATCCTTTTAAAAATGGTAAAATAGACCTCTTCCTTGGTAGTTCTCTTTCTGATAAAGAGATAGATATTATTGTTAAAGATAACGAAGGAACTAAAGAAATTTTAAATGTTGAACTTGATGAAGAACTAAAAAAAATTACTATTGACACCAAAGATTTCAAAGGAACTTCTATTAAAGTAATTGGTTCTATGGAAGGTTTAAACAGAGAGTATAGATTCAGCGAAAATTACAACTACATACCTCCACAAAAACTGAAACTTGAAATTTTGGATCTCCCAAAAGAATCAAAACCAAACGAAAAAGAGAGCATAAAGTTTAAGGTTACGGATCTTAAAGGGAAACCTGTAAAAAACAGCTTTATATACGCAACTATGTTCAACAAAAGCTTGGAAGATATAAATAAATACAGCTTTTCTCTTCCGAATAATAGGATAAAATATAAACCTGTTGAACTTTCTCAATTGAGTAATGTTTTTCAAGATAAAACAGATGACTATTTTGAAAGAGGATCAGCATACAATCAATCTTTAAATGTAATGGGAGCAAGAAGCATGGCTACTATGGAAAGCGATAAATCTGTACAGCCTAATTATCTTAGCTCTAAATCAAATAAAGGTGTAGAGAGCTCCGGAAAAACAGATATGATATTCAGAGAGTTTAAATCTGACAATGTTTTCTTTGCTACAAAACTAAAAACAGATAAAGATGGAGTAGCAAGTTTTGAGTATAATTCATCTCAAGAGACAGGAACATATACTCTAAAAGCTATAACAATAGATGAAGATTTAAAAAATGGATTGGCTTCAGAAGATGTTGTTGTAAACAAAAAATTCTACTTAGAAACCGTTATTCCACAATATTTTTACGAAGGCGATAAAACACAAATATTATTTAAAGCTATAAACCTTTCTAAGCTGTCAACTAAAGCTTCTTTGGAAATAAAAATTCTATCTCCAAACGGGAAAGATATTACCAAAAGTTTTTTAGGGAAAAACAGAAGTAAAATCTCTTTAAATATTCCTAAAGGAAGCTATAAAACAGCAGAGTTTGACCTTGAAATAAAAGGTGTCAACTACCCTGTAGAGATAGAGATTTTGGGTAACTCTGACAATCTTGGAAAAGATGGGTTAAAATTTATTGTTCCTGTTTTAAGTAACAAGGTAAGATTTACCGATAGTGATCCTTTTACTATTGAGCCTAAAAAGAGTAAGAAAATAGATCTCAAAAATATGAAAAATAGCTATGATAACTATACTATTGAGGTAACAACAAATCCACTTTGGTATCTAATCTCTGAAATAGAACTGCCAAACAACACCCAAAAAAATATATATCAGATATTGGGAGATATTATAAACCTTAGCAATAGATTAGAGATTATAAGAAACAACCCTAAACTTCAAAACGTGCTAATATCTCTAAAAAAGAGTGGGGAAAAGAGTAGTTTTCTTTCTCTAATGAACAGAAATCCGGAGCTTAAAACATTTATATATGAAAACACGCCATGGTTTAAAGATCTACTTTCAGATAGTGAAATACTGGATAAATCAATTGAGATGTTTGACCAGAATGCAACAAGAGCAGCTCTTAACAATTGTGTTATAAATCTAGAAAACTTTAAGAATAAAGCCAAAGGATCTTACAAATACTCAAACTCAACCAACTACTCTATCTATACAACAATATCTACAATTGAAACTATGATAATTATGGATATTATTGGAGTTAAAGAGATTGACCCTAAAAGAATAATAGCAGGAAGTAAAGAGTATCTTATTTCAGAACTAAAAAAACTCAACAAAGAGGATAAAAACATAGGGTTGGGAGAAAAGATATCATCTATTCTAAAGTTTATAGATTCAAAAAGTATTGAAAAAGATAAAGAGTTAAAGAAAATAGTTGATAAGTATATGAAAGATATAGACAGTTCTTTCTTCAAAAAAAATATTAAAAATCAACTTATTATCTCATGGTGTCTAAAGCAATCTACAAAGTTTAGCTATCTGCAAGATGAACTTTATAAAAGCGTTAAGGGAAGATTAAAAAAATCCAATTTTGGAAAATTTATTGATGAAGGCAACAGCTTAATCTCTACTGTTTATGCTTCCTACATCTTTAAGGAGAAGAATGATATTAAAAACTTAAACAGTCTAAAGCAGTATATAATATCATCAAAAAGAACCTTAAACTATAGTAGTGATAAAAGTATACTACCTATAGCAATATCTCTTTTTACAGATCAGAAGATTCTTAGATCAAAAGATAGTTTCAAACTTTTAATAGATGGTAAAGAGCTTGGAGATGATGATCTTCTAAACCTTCCGGGATATATTAAAAAGAGTTATACCGCAGGAGATAAAAGAGTTCCTAAATCTATAGAGGTTATAAACAACGGAGACAGTCAAATATGGGCCGCTGTTTATAAGAGCGGTTTTAAGAGAGCAGATGAGATAGAGAGTAGATCTTCAGCTATCAAGATAGAGAGAGAATACTTGGTTTATGATAAAAATGGAAAGTATAAAAAATCTAAAACCTTTAAAAAGGGAGATAAGATCTTGGTTAAGTTAAAGATTAAAAACAAAGTTAACTACTCAGATCTTCATATAAAAGATTATAGACCTAAATCATTTATATCAAGAGAGAAATCCGGATATAAGAAACTTGGACAATCTTACGGATATATAGCCTATGAAAGAGCTCATACAGATATATTTTTAAACTACCTGTCAAGAGGAACAACAGTATTAAGCTATGAGCTTCAAGCTCTTGAAAATGGAGAGTTCTCAACAGGTCCTGTAGAGATAAGTTCTTCATTAGCTCCGGAGTTTAGAGGAAGATCTGAAGGGTTAAAGGTTATTGTGAAATAGGGGAACAATTAATAGTTTAGCCGAAAAATAAGAAAAAGGTTATAAATCCTTAGAGATTTTCAACAAAAAAGGGTGTCTCAAAAGAAATTTTTGAGACACCCTTTTTCCTGTCTTCCGAAATTTAACACCCATTTTAAAATTCAAATAATTTAGCAATATATTTTTGTTCTTCTGCTATTTCTATGACCTTATCTGGAGTAAT
>PDWI01003741.1_pt1 | contig 21136 bp, 15 predicted proteins | sample 1430891 | NCBI WGS metagenome assembly PDWI01 (sample SAMN01162508, study PRJNA174530) | Oral metagenome, whole genome shotgun sequencing project. | biome: Marine environment; feature: Marine mammal; material: Swab sample of the gingival sulcus; isolation source: swab sample of gingival sulcus... | reverse complement strand
AAATAGGTGTTAGCCCCAGTTCTAATAAATTCCCAAATTCGCTGCATAGCCGCCGTGCCCTTATCGGCTGAGAAGGTCTTTTGGGCCAACCAATACGCATAAAGAAGTGCTACTACTGCCACAATGAGGACACTATAAATCATAGCTTGCTCATATGGCTCGATCCCTTGCATGAACATCGGATTTTCTCCCCGATGAGACTTGCTCGATGCAATGTCTCAACACAAGTACCATAAAAAAATGCCTGGGTGTTTAACTCTTTGCCGGCATGTTAAAACGGCCGTTATGCCATCAGTAAAAAAAAGCACAATTCAGCCAACTTCCCCTGAAAATATAGTCGGCTACACAGTGTGGTTTGGTAATGAACGGAGTTAATTATTACATAAAAAAACTGACAAGCAATACTGAATAAAATTATCATAAAATCGCCCTTTTATCTGGTTAAGGTAAAGCCAAAATCATTTGACATTCTATCTTCCCTGTGGCAGAATCTCAGGCGCAACCCGCCCCCGTAGCTCAGAGGATAGAGCATCGGCCTCCGAAGCCGGGAGCCCAGGTTCGAGTCCTGGCGGGGGCATCTTTTTAATGCTTTTCACTTTAAATTTCTCTGGATCGATGTGGAAATAACGCCCAATAACTCTTTTTGAACACATGGTTTTCATAACCTCATTTTCCCCAAAACATCTCCGCAATCATCGGCGTCACCACGCCAATGGGAAAACCAGAGTTCTCCAAAACGTATAATTTAGTCCCATCAAACACCAAGATGCACACAACACCAAAACCTCAATTTAGTTAGCATCATATTTGTATCTTCTTTCACAAAAAACATATTACATTTGTCACTCTTTTTGAAAATTGCCTTGTATTACAATGGTTTCAAGTCAAATAAACAGGGCTCAACAAATGCATAATGCTGGGGAGCATCCGTCGGTGTCCAATAGCGTACCGTAGGATGCTTTTTATTTGCAAAAAAATAGCAGACAATGCCCCTTTATCGCAGATAACAGAAACCCACTGCGCCAAATAACAAGCACAATAAATCCAATAATCAGTTTTTCGCTGTTAAGTTTACATAACTTCTCGGCTTGCCTTTGCGTCAAAAGAAAAGGAGGCTCCTATGGCAGGATTAGATCCGGAAACACGTGATATGGTACTCGATACCCTTAAGCGATACGCTGAGGACAAATTGACAACCGATTTTTTGCTTGAATTAGATCACGAAGATAAGTTCCCTGAAGATGTCTTACAAGAACTGTATGATCCCATGCAGTTTGGTTTGCACTTATTATTTATTCCCGAAGCATATGGTGGGCTTGGCGGGGGAGCCTATGACATCTATCGTGTTTCCGAGCTTATGGCCACCATTGACCTGGGTATCGCCACCGGTGTCCTGGCCACATTCCTGGGCTCAGACCCCATCCGGGTTGGTGGTACCGACGAGCAAAAAGCCTTGTGGATGGGCAAAGTAGCAGAAGAAGCTTTGCTCATGGCCTACGGCGCCACCGAACCACAAGCTGGTTCTGATCTCGCTGCCATGACCACTAAAGCGATCCCTGTTGAAGAAAACGGTGAAGTCGTTGGCTACAAGATCAGCGGACAGAAACAGTGGATTAGCAACGGCGGCGTCGCCGATTTGTACACCATTTTGGCGCTGGCTCCTGGTGGTCCCACCTGGTTTGTCATCGACAAAGATGCAGCCGGCTTCACGAAAGGTAAACCCGAAGACAAACATGGTATCCGCGCCAGCAACACCGCTGCCCTTTTCCTGGAAGAGGTCTATGTCCCTCTCGACCGCCTCATTGGGGGTGTTGAAGGGCAAGGTCTCGCCCAGGCTCAAGCTGTGTTTGGCTACACCCGCCTCATGGTAGGTGCTTTTGGGATGGGAGCCGGTTGGGCGGCGCTCAAACGCGCTATCCCCTACTCGCAAGAGCGCATCCAAGGTGGCGCTCCACTTAGCGAAAAACAAGGCTACACCCACAAACTCATCGTGCCCAATGCTGTACGCTTGGAAGCAGCCCGCTCTTACATTGAGTGGGTGGCCGAGCGACTGGATACCGAAGACCACGGTCTACAAACTGAAGGAGCTATCGCCAAATATATGGCGACAGAGGTCGGCAATAAAGCAGCGGAAGATGCCATTCAAGCATTAGGCGGCTATGGCTACACCAAAGAATACATGGTGGAAAAAATCAAGCGTGATGTGCGCATCACCACCATCTATGAAGGCACCTCAGAAATTATGGAATGGACCATTGCCCGAGACCGCTGGCAGCTGCATCTCAAATCACGCGGCCACTACTACAACGAGTGGGCAGAAAAACTAGAAGCGTTGCACCATAAGCAGCCCAACAATGGCGCAGGGACGGCCGCCATGGCGATGCGAGCCTTGTCCGTTATTTTGGAACGCTGCCGTTTAGATCGCCTAACTCGTCAGCAGCATGTTCTCTTCCGTTTGGGCGAACTGGTGGCCTTTGTGGAAACGGCCGCCGTCTTTGCTGAACGGGTCGTGGATAAACCGACAGAGGCAATCCCGCTGGATGTCGCCACCCGTCAGGCGATGTCACGCATCCATGCGCGAGAGGCTGCCCTCAAAATGGCTACCGACGGGCTGCGCTGGGCTATCGGTGTAGGCCAAAGCGACCCTAACCTGGCTGATTCCTTGAATTTGCCTGGTATCTATCAGGCTCAGGCTGGCTTGATTGCGGATATGGACGAAGTAGCAGAAGCATTGAACAAGGCATTTAAAGCCTAAGCATGAATAATGAACAGTGAATGGTGAATGGTGGATGCAGTGCTTCGTTCACCATTCATTATTTCTCTTTTGGAGGAGACGATGGACTTAGCTGATAGAGCCATTGCCATTGTAGGTGTGGGGGCGATATTGCCAGATGCGCCGAATGCACCGGCGTTTTGGCAAAACATTCTCAACAAACGGTACAGCATCACGGATGTTCCTCCTGACCGATGGAACCCGGATTTTTATTTTGACCCGGATCCTTACGCACCTGATAAAACATACACTAAAATTGGGGGCTGGGTGCGTGACTTTGAATTTGATTGGAAACGATTCAGAATGCCGCCCAAAGTGGCTGCTTCCATGGACGAGGGGCAGCAGTGGGCAGTCACGATTGCCGCTGAAGCTCTAGCAGACTATGGTTATCCTGAACGGCCGTTAAACAGTGAGAAAACGGCCGTTATCCTGGGTACGGCGATGGGTGGCGAAATGCACTACATCACCCAAAATCGCATTGTTTTCCCCGAATTCGCCGATGCGTTGCAACACTCAGCCGCCTTCAACCAGCTGCCTAGAAAGGTGCAGAACCAGATTATGGCAGAGTGGCACAGCACCGTTGACCAACGCATTCCCCACATCACAGAAGACTCCATGCCCGGTGAACTGCCCAACATCGTCTCCGGGCGGGTAGCCAACATGCTGAACCTGCGTGGCCCTAACTTCATCACAGATGCTGCTTGCGCTTCTAGTTTCGCTGCGCTTAGCGCCGCCATAGAAATGCTCACCGAGCATCAAATCGATGCTGCTATCACTGGGGGGGTGGATCGCAACATGGGGGCTTCCATCTTCGTCAAATTCTGCAAAATCGGTGCGTTAAGCGCCACGGGCAGTCGCCCCTTTGGCGAAGGGGCAGATGGTTTTGTCATGGGCGAAGGCTCTGGTGCCTTCCTGCTCAAGCGGCTGTCCGACGCCGAACGGAACGGTGACAAAATCTACGCCGTGATTCGTGGGGTGGGTGGCAGCAGCGATGGCAAAGGCAAAGGTATCACGGCGCCTAATCCAGTGGGGCAAACCCTGGCCATTGAACGCGCCTGGGAAAACGCGGGCTTAGACCCAGCGACCGCCACTCTGATTGAAGCGCATGGCACATCTACCCGCGTTGGTGACGTAGTGGAAGCGGAGAGTTTGGCCAAAGTATTTAGCGGCGCAGCAAACAACAGCATCGCTTTAGGTTCGTCCAAAAGCAACATCGGTCATCTCAAAGCAGGGGCTGGTGCAGCTGGTTTGCTCAAAGCGGCGATGGCGGTCTATCACAAAATCTTGCCGCCTACCCTCAACGCCAAAAAACTGAACCCCAACATCGATTTCAGCCGCACGCCCCTTGTCGTGAATCATGAAACGCGGGAATGGGACAAGCCCAACGGCCATCCGCGCCGCTGTGGCGTCAGCGCCTACGGCTTTGGCGGCACCAATTTCCATGTGGTGTTGGAGGAGCATATCCCCGGTGCCCTGACTCAGAAAAACAAACAATATGCAGGTGTCTCCATGGCAGAACCTGCCTCTGGGAAGGCAAGCAGCGGAGCCACCACCCACCCGGGTGGCTTGGGGGCAGCGACCTCCGTAACCATGAAACCGGCTCCAGTGCGTGGCATTTTTGCGCTGGGTGCTGGCACTCTTGCCGATTTACAGGCTCGGCTCAATGAATCTTTGAAGCGCGTGCAACAGGGGTGGACGCCGCCGATGGCTGCTTTACCGGAAACGGCCGTTATCCAATCCCCAGAACGCCTCATCATCGACTACGGCGACCATGACCAACTGCTAGACCGGCTGCAAAAAGCCGACAAAGTCATGCGCCTTGGCAAGCCACAAGCCTGGAAAGCTGTCCAGGCTCAAGGCATCTTTCGGGGCAGTGGGCAGCCCATTGGGAAAATTGCTTTCATGTTCCCTGGCCAAGGCAGCCAATATGTCAACATGGGGCGAGAATTAGCTGAACTGTCCCCTACCGTGGCCAAAATCTTTGAAGACGCCGACGCCATCATGGAACCCATCCTGGGCAAACCGCTTACCGATTACCTCTTCGTCGATGCTGATGATCAATCAACTGTGATGCAGGCTACCCTTGACCTGATGCAAACAGAAATTTGCCAGCCCGCTATGCTCACTCTGGACATGGCGATGATGGCACTCTTAGCTGATTATGGCTTCAAACCGGACATCGTCATGGGGCACTCGCTGGGTGAATATGCAGCTCTCATCGCTGCTGGGGTGATGCCTTTTGCTCATGCGCTGGAAGCTACCGCCGCCCGTGGCAGTGAAATGGCAGCCCTGGATCTAAAAGACAACGGCAAGATGGCGGCCGTGTTGGCTCCGATGACTGTGGTTGAGCAGGTGCTGGGCAGTATCGATGGCTATGTCGTGCCTGCCAACATCAACAGCAACAGCCAATGTGTCTTTGGGGGAGCCAGCAAAGCGGTTGAACAAGCGGTGGCTAAATTTGAAGCTGATGGCTACAAAGCCATGCTCATTCCCGTCAGTCACGCCTTCCACACAGAAATCATTGCGCCAGCCGGGGTGCCGTTGCGCAAGGTGCTGGATCGCCTCGATATCCGCGAAGCAACCTTACCTATCGTGGCTAATGTTACCGGCGGCATGTATCCGCAGACAGTTACCGCCATTAAAGACAATCTGCAAAAACAAGTTTCCTCGACAGTACAGTGGGTGAAAGGATTGCACACCCTCTACGACTACGGGGTACGGATGTTTGTTGAAGTGGGACCCAAACGCGCGTTACGTGGGTTTGCCAATGACGTTTTTGCCGACAAAGATGACGTGATTGCTTTGCTGACCAATCATCCCAAACAGGGCGCATTGCCTACCTTTAACCAGGCGTTGTGTGGTTTGTATGCGGCGGGATTTGGTGGTCATCAGTTGTCGGGGGGCAATGGCCAGTTAGCAGTGAACCGTGAACAGTGGATAGTAGACAGGAAGCCGGAGGAAGTGTCGGCAGCAAGGGAAGAAAAAATGGACGGCAATAGGATGACGCCAACAAACCTCGATAGTTTAAGCCAGCTTTTGGCACAAGCATTGCAACAAACCAGGTCCCAATCTTCAAGCGCTAATCTCCCCTACGACCGCAACGTGCCGCCTCAAGGCTCTGTGGTCATCAGCGGCACAGGCTTGGGTTTGCCGGGCGCGGAGAAATCGGTGATGGATCCAGAAAACTCGCTGCGGATTTTACGGGGTGAGCAATTTGTGGATTTGATTCCAGAACGGTTCCGCAAACGCATGGTAGACAAACATGTCACGCGCCTGGTGAAAGGTGAAGATGGCTCTGGTAAATTTGTTACGATTGAAGATACGGACAAGGTGATCAGATTGGCGGGGCGTCCTGGCCGCTTTGATTTAGAAGCTGAGTATGGTGTGCCGGGCAAGCTCGTTGAAGCACTGGACATCACCACGCAGTTGGCGATAGCAGCCGGGTTAGATGCTTTGCGTGAAGCAGGCGTCCCGTTGGTACAGACTTATCGGAAAACAACTACTGGCAAGTATTTGCCTCACGATTGGAAACTGCCCCCCGCTTTGCGGGATGACACTGGTGTTATTTTTGCCAGTGCCTTCCCTGGTGGTGACCGTTTTGCGGACGAATTTACCCGTTACTACACTTACCTCAACCGCCTTGAACGGGTGGAGATGCTGGAAGATCTCCGTCGGTATACGCAAGACAACGGTACTTTGGTTGAACTCAACCGGCGCATCGGTGAATTGCGCGACCAACTAGAACGAGAACCGTATTACTTCGACCGTCGCTTTGTCTTTCGTATTTTGGCGATGGGTCATAGCCAGTTTGCGCAGTATATTGGCGCCCGTGGTCCGAACACGCATGTGAATGCGGCTTGTGCATCTACCGCTCAGGGTGTGTCTATTGCGGAGGATTGGATTCGCAGCGGCCGTTGTCGGCGTGTTCTTGTCATTGGGGCTGATAATGTGACTGGAGACAATCTCATGGAATGGGTCGGCGCCGGTTTCCTGGCGGTTGGCGCGGCCACTATTGAAGATCGCGTTGATCATGCGGCGCTGCCTTTTGACAAACGACGCCACGGCACTATTTTGGGCATGGGCGCTTGTGCGCTCCTGGTGGAAAGTGAAGATGCAGTGCGTGAGCGGGGCATGCGCGGCATTGTGGAGCTGCTTAGCAGTGAAATCGGCAACAGCGCTTTCCACGGTACCCGCCTCGACGTTGACCACATCGCCATGGTTATGAATAACCTGATCACCGCTGCCGAACGTCGTTTTAACCTGAACCGTTACGCCATGGCACCGCATACGGTGTTCATGTCCCATGAAACGTTTACCCCAGCTCGTGGGGGCAGTGCGGCGGCAGAAGTAACGGCATTGCGGGATACATTTGGCGAAGCAGCCAATGAAATTGTGGTGGCCAACACCAAAGGTTTTACCGGCCATCCCATGGGGGTCGGTGTGGAAGATGTGATTGCCGTGAAGATTCTGGAGCACGGCATTGTGCCTCCTGTGCCCAACTACAAAGAAGTGGATCCTGATTTGGGTACGCTGAATTTAAGTCGCGGCGGTCGTTATCCAGTGCAGTATGCGCTGCATCTGGCGGCTGGCTTTGGCTCGCAGGTTTCAATGACGCTCACCCGGCGTATTCCCGGCAACCTCAACCGCATTGATAACCAGCCGATGTATGACCGCTGGCTGGCCGACGTCAGCGGTTATGACACAGCCGAAACGGAGGTAGTCAAACGGGTGCTGCGTATCCAGGCGCAAGGTGCCCCACCGCGACGGCCGGCTCCAAACCGTTGGCAATATGGCACAGGACCCGTAATGCGGGCGTTGGCGGGATTGGGTGAGCGGTATCCAGTAAGCGGTGAACAGGATGCAGCGGTTCGTGAGCCGTTACCCGCAAGTCGTGAGCCGATTGTGTCCACACCAGCCCCTCCAGCCCCTAAATTGGAACCGGCGCCAGAACCGGTCAGGGTTGAGCCGGCAGCAGAGGGAAAGCAGAAAACAGAAACGGCCGTTTCCCCAGCCCCAGCTCCTACTCCCCCAGCCCTAAACACAGACAGCATCGCAGCCAAAGTTATCTCGTTGGTCGCTGAGCAAACTGGCTATCCTGAGGATATGCTAGACCTCGATTTAGATTTGGAAGCGGATTTGGGCGTGGATACAGTAAAGCAAGCTGAAACCTTTACGGCTATCCGCAACGAGTTTGGCATTCCTGCCCGCGATGATCTTAACTTACGCGAATACAACACGCTAGAAAGAGTCATCGGTTTTGTCAAAGAAATGCGACCGGATTTACAGGCAGAAGCTGGCGAGCGTCGTTCTGAGCCTGGTGCCGGGCAGCCGACCTTCTCTCCAGGCGTTGGGCTGCAAGCGCCTGTCTCCGCTCCCCAAACTGCAGCTGCCGACAGCGTGAGTACGCGCATCATCAGCCTCATCGCAGACCAGACTGGTTATCCCGAAGATATGCTTGAACTTGATCTGGAATTGGAAGCTGACCTGGGTATCGACACGGTGAAGCAAGCTGAAACCTTCGCCGCTATCCGCCAGGAATTTGACATCCCGCTCCGCGAGGAGTTAAACCTGCGCGATTACAGCACTATTGCCAAGGTTATCAGCTTCGTGGAAGAGATGCGACCGGAGTTAAAGGCGAGCGGCAGCGGACACCGTCCTGAGCCTGTTGAAGAGCAGCCGCTCCCCTCTCCAGACGCTGGGTTGCAAGCGCCTGTCCCCGCTCCCCAAACCGCAGCTGCTGACAGCGTGAGTACGCGCATCATCAGCCTTATCTCGGATCAGACTGGCTACCCTGAAGATATGCTTGAACTTGATCTGGAATTGGAAGCTGATTTGGGCATCGATACGGTGAAGCAAGCTGAAACCTTTGCCGCTATCCGCAAGGAATTTGACATCCCGCTCCGCGAGGAGTTAAACCTGCGTGATTACAGCACCATTGCCAAGGTCATTGGCTTCGTGGAAGAGATGCGACCGGAGTTAAAGGCGGGTGGCGAGAGACGCCACCCTGAGCCTGGCACTGTGCTGGCCTCTGCAGGCGTCAAGCGTCAGGCGCCCGCTCCTGCGCCCACATCCCACACCACGCAATATGCTCTTGAGGATGCCGATACCATGCCGCGTCGCGTTGTGGTGCCAGCTTTACGACCACAGCTTGATTTATGTAAACCAACTGGCGTTGTTTTGGACAAAAAGAGCCGTGTGATTGTGGCGATGGATGAGAAGGGGGTGGGGAAAGCGTTGACTGGTCGCTTGCGTAAATTGGGCGTGACTGTGCTGACCTTGAATCCGGGCAAAGCCAGGGATCTCATTGAGAAACAGGTGGAGGCGTGGTTGGCTGATGGTCCAGTGCAGGGTGTCTATTGGCTGCCTGCATTGGATGTGGAACAGAAGCTCGAATTAATGACGCTGAAAACATGGAGGGAAGCGAACCGGGTACGGGTGAAGAGTCTCTACACCACCATGCGTGCCCTTTATGAGAGTGTTAACGAAGCAGGCTGCTTCCTCATTTCAGCCACGAGATTGGGCGGCTTGCATGGTTATGGCGACGATGGTGCTGCGGCTCCATTGGGTGGCGCTGTGACTGGCTTCACTAAGGCGTACAAACGGGAACGTCCTGACGTGTTGGTGAAGGCGGTGGACTTTGAAGTCAGCCGTAAGACGGCTCAACCAGCTGATTTGCTCATTGCGGAGACGCTGAGTGACCCTGGCCTGGTGGAGGTTGGCTATCACAACGACCAACGTTTTACTGTGACTTTTGTGGAGGAAACGGCCGTTTACACCAATGAAGGTATTAAACTGGACGATGACACTGTTTTCCTCGTTACCGGAGCGGCAGGTGGTATCACCAGCGAGATTATCACTGATCTGGCAGCCAGCAGCGGCGGTGTTTTCTACTTGCTTGATCTGGTGGCGGAGCCAGACCGCAACGACCCCAACATTGCCCTTTTCCGGCGTGATCCGGATGCGTTATCGCAGCAGTTTGTCGCTGAAATCAAAGCGGCTGGGGAGCGGGCGACCCCTGTCGCAGTGCAAAAGAAACTGGCGGTGGTGGAGCGAGACGAAGCTGCGCTCCGTGCCATCGAAGCGGTGGAAGCGGCCGGCGGCACGGCTCACTATTTCAGTGTGAATTTGTTGGATGGTTCAGCGGTAACGGCCGTTGTGGATCACATCCGCGCCAATTACGGCAAAATTGACATACTTATCCACGCTGGTGGCATTGAGATCAGCAAGGTGCTGCCCGACAAACCTGCGGCTCAGTTTGACCTTGTTTTTGACATCAAGGCGGATGGTTTCTTCAGTTTGCTCAGTGCGGCGCAAAACATGCCCATTGGCGCTGCGGTGGTGTTTAGCTCTGTCGCTGGTCGCTTTGGCAACAACGGCCAAACTGACTACAGTGCCGCCAATGACCTGCTGTGCAAGCTCACCAGCAGTCTGAAACGATGGCGTCCTCACACCAAAGGCGTTGCCATTGACTGGACAGCCTGGGGCGAAATCGGGATGGCTTCTCGAGGTTCGCTGCCTAAGATTATGGAATACGCTGGGATTGACATGCTGCATCCCAAGGCCGGTGTGCCCACCGTGCGCCGTGAACTGGTCGCCAGCGCCTTCAGAGGTGAAGTGGTGGTTGGTGGGGCTCTTGGCGTGATGGTGAAAGAGTTTGATGAAACAGGTGGTTTGGATGTTGAGAAGGCTGATGCGTTTTTATTACAGAGAAAAAAAGAGATTAAGGGTTCAAAGGGTTTCCCTTTAGTGGGTAAGATTGCAGGGGCAACGTTGTACGGTGGCTTGGCCGTGGAGACGTTGTTGGATCCGAAGGTGCAGCCGTTTCTGAGTGACCATGCACCAGATGAGGGGGTGCCCTGGCTGCCAGGCGTGATGGCTACTGAGGCGATGGCAGAGGTGGCGGCGGTGCTGTTCCCCAACTATCACGTCAGTGCGGTGACAAATGAAGAGATGTTAGGCGCGTTTAAGTTTTTCCGCAACCAGCCGCGTACTTTGTATCTCAATGCGCAGTTTATACCAGCGGGCGATGGCTTTGCCGCGCACACGATCTTGCGCTCGATTACGCCCCCCGCACGTGAAGGCCAACCCATCCGTGAAGCGCAACATTTTGCGGCGAATGTGGTCATTGCCAAAGAAGCGCCACAGGCAGAGGCCATTGAGTTTAAGGCACCGAAACCCAGTTCACTGCCCATCAAAGCGGCTGAAATTTATACAGATTTCTTCCATGGCCCTGCTTACCAGGTGGTGGAACGAGCGAAGGTGAATAGGAAAACGGCCGTTGCGCTTATGGCAGATAACTTACCTCCCCATATCCAACCGGCTGAAGCAGCGGAGCTAATGGCTCCGAGGGTGGTTGAGTTGTGTTTCCAACTGGCAGCTCTCTGGCATCAGAAAGTCAATAACGCCATGGGCTTTCCGCTTGGTTTTGATTCGGTCACAGCTTACCGACAACCAGCTGCGGCCAAGGGTAAACGCCTCTATGCCCGCCTGAAAACTGACGCCGGTGACCGTTTTGATGTTCAGGTTGTTGACGAAAGCGGCGCGGTGTATGTTGATTTGAAGGGTTATTTGACGGTCTCACGCCCAGCGTAAAATGGCGAACCGTAAGCTGTGAACAGGGGGTAGCGCGTATGGTGACTGTTCATGGCTTACGGTTCCTTGATAATTGTTTCTTGATGGCTGTTCACCGATGAGTGACATGATCCACTGGCTTGTTCAATCTTTAGAATCATACCCAACTCGCAGTAATGGGGTTGTTATTTTGGATGGCATATTGCATTCAAGGGAGCAAACTCGATTTACGACCTTGAAAACTGAAAAACGCCGCCGTGATTGGCTGCTGGGTCGGTGGACGGCCAAGCAGTTAGTTGGTAGGGTGATTGCCGATCAAACTGGAGCAAAGGTACCGCTTGATACCATTGAAATACATAGTGGGGTGATGGGAGATCCGATTGTCAACTGTCAGTTGTCTATGGTTAATCGTCAATTGCTAACGGATAGCAGTCGCGCTTCAATCTCTAATCTCCAAGCGCTTGTTACGCTGTCTATCAGTCACTCTCATTCCCATGCTTTTTGCGCGTTGGTGGAGAGAGCGGATTGGCCGTTGGGGGCGGATATTGAGCAGGTTGTGCCCCGAGCGGATGAATTTGTGACGGATTATTTTACGGAGGATGAGCAGGCGTTGGTTGCTCAGGCGGTGGATGGGATGCGATCTGTGGCGGTAACGGCCGTTTGGAGTGCTAAAGAAGCTGTACTTAAGGCCTTGCATCTGGGATTGACGGTTGATACCCGGTCGGTGGCTTGTTTAATTGAACCGGTAACAGAACGGCCGTTAACCTGGACGCCTTTCACGGTGCAATGTGATGGGTCGCGTCTGTCCCAGACGCCTCCTCCTTTAGGCGGATGGTGGCGCACCTATAAAGATTTTGTCTTGACGTTAGTAACAGAAACGTGACGTATAAAACGCGATACGTGAAAACTGAGAATTGAGGTATCACGCATCCTGATTTCAGTAATTCAGTAACAGGAAGGCTGGGAGGAAAACAATATGGCAAAAGAGATGCAGGAATATGTACAAGATCTGCGGGCTCGTAAGCAAGTGACATTAGGTACGGAAGCAGAGGTAGAAAAGCAGCATAAAAAGGGGCGACTGACTGCCCGTGAGCGCATTAACCTGCTTTTTGATCCTGGTACGTTTGAGGAAATTGACACGCTGGTAATGCCCCGTTACGAATCGTATCTGGGCGGGAAAAGCTCCAAATATGGGGATGGGGTGGTGACTGGCTATGGTTTGGTAAACGGCCGTCATGTCTTTATGGCTGCCCAGGACGTATCGGTGATGGGGGGCTCGTTGGGCGAAATGCATGCCAATAAAATTGTGAAGGCGATGCGTATGGCACTGCAATATGGCTGTCCCTTCATCGCCCTCAATGATTCTGGCGGCGCACGCATTCAAGAAGGAGTTGACAGCCTTGGTGGTTATGCCAAAATTTTTGATGCAAATTGTGAAGCTTCGGGCGTTATCCCCCAGTTCTCGTTGATTATGGGCCCTTGTGCCGGCGGGGCGGTTTACTCGCCAGCGTTGACAGATTTTGTGTTTATGACAGAGCAGAGTTTCATGTTTATCACAGGGCCAAGTGTGGTCAAATCGGTGATGCAAGAAGATGTGAGCCTCGAAGATTTGGGCGGTGGCCTGATCCACAGCCATGAAAGCGGTGTGGCTCACTTCCTGACTAGGGATGATCGTGATTGCCTCAATCACGTCCGGCAATTGTTGAGCTATCTTCCCTCTAACAATAAAGAGGATCCGCCTTACGTGCGCCCTGTTGATGATCCTCGTCGTTTATGCCCAGAACTGGAGAAACTGGTACCCACTGAGCCGCACAAACCTTACGATGTGCGGGAAGTGATCGCCAGTATTTTTGACGATGGCGCTTTCTTTGAAGTTCACAATTTGTGGGCAGAAAATATGGTTGTTGGCTTTGCCCGGTTGAATGGCTGGGTGGTGGGCATTGTTGCCAATCAGCCGATGGTGCTGGCGGGCTGCATTGATATTAAAGCCTCTATCAAAGCTGCTCATTTCATCCGTGTTTGCGATGCTTACAATGTCCCCATCATTACTTTGCAAGATGTGCCCGGATTCCTGCCTGGAACTGACCAGGAATATGGCGGCATTATTCGCAACGGGGCGCGTATGATTTATGCTTACAGCGAAGCCACTGTGCCTAAGTTGATGCTCATATTGCGCAAGAGCTATGGGGGGGCTTACTGTGTGATGAGCAGCAAAGGTCTCCGCGGTGATTTGCTCTACGCCTGGCCCAATGCTGAAATTGCTGTTATGGGGGCGGAAGGAGCGGTGAACATTCTTTTCCGCCGAGATGTGCAAGCCACAGAAAACCCGAAAGCACGGCGCAAGGAGCTGGTTGACGATTATAAGAAGAAGTTTAACAGCCCTTATGTGGCGGCTTCTCGTGGTCTCATTGATGATGTTATTGAGCCGAAAGAATCGCGCCGTGTCTTGGTACGTGCCTTAGAAGTAACCTTGTCTAAACGGGAAAGGCATCTACCAAAGAAGCACGGGATTTCACCGATGTAGCGGGTTAGTCTAATAGTCGAGCAGTCAGGGGGGACGCGACCGAACTAATGGACTACAGGAGTGAAAAATTATGTTCGAGAAAATTTTAATTGCGAACCGAGGGGAAATAGCTACCCGCATTATTCAGACTTGTCGGGAAATGGGGATTCATACGGTGGCGTTGTATGAACGGCCAGATAAAGGGTCACGGCATGTGCGCATTGCTGATGAGTGCGTGCTGTTGGATGCGCCTGACGGTTTCATGAATCAAGATGCTATTCTACAAATTGCCCAGGACACGGGTGCAGAGGCGATTCACCCGGGCTATGGCTATCTGGCAGAGGAACCGGAATTTGTGCATGCTTGTGAAGCGGCAGGTGTGGCTTTTGTTGGTCCGAATTCGGTTATTTTGGAGACGCTGCGCAATAAAATCAGGGCGTTGGCGGCCGTGCGTGCGGCTGGCTTTCCTGTGGTAGATTACGCTCCTATTGCTTTTGACAAGGATGATATGGGGGCGTTAGATGCTGCGGCAAACTTGATTGGTTATCCGCTTATTGTGAAGTCTTGTCGAGGTGGGCGTAGTTCAACTGAGCGGTTATTGCGCTCTCCACAGCGTCTAAAGCAGGTGGTGCGCCGTGCCCAAGCTGAAGCTTATGCGATGTATGGCAATCGTCGTGTTTATTTGGAGAAGGCTGTTCTGCCAGCTCATCAAATTGGTGTGCAAATTTTAGGTGATAGGCAAGGCAATATTATCCATTTAGGTGAACGGGATGGTTCGGCTGTCTACAGCAATCGCAAGATTGTGGAAGAGGCTCCAGCACCTTTTTTGACAGATGAGAAACGCCGAGAATTATGGGAGATGGCGCTGGGCATTGCCCGCTTGTTCAAATATGAAAATGCGGGAACGGTTGAATTTTTGGTGGATGTGGAAGGTAATTTTTTCTTCACGGAGGTTAAGGCCAGAATTCAGGTGGATCATGTATTGGCGGAGATGATGACGCGTATTGATTTGGTGGGTGAGCAGATTCGTCTGGCAGCAGGTGAATTGCTGAATCGGGCGCAAGAGGATGTTCGCCTGGACGGGTGGGCGATGATGTGCCGCATTCATGCTGAGGATCCGTGGCATAGTTTGCCCAGCCCGGGTCATTTGAGACGGGTTCGTTTTCCGGGCGGGCCGGGCATTCGGGTGGATACGTATGTGTATTCGGGTTGTGATGTGCCTGCCAAGTATCATTCGCTCATTGCTAAGCTGGCGGTATGGGCGGAAGCGCGTCCGCAATGTTTGAAGCGGATGCGGCGAGCCATTGAGGATTTCCAACTGGTGGGGACACCGACTAACTTGCCGTTGTTGCAACATGTGTTGTGTAGTGAGTTTTATGGAAACGGCCGTTACAATACTAGCTCTCTCTCTCGTAATTTTGACTGTGCCCCTCAGGATGATATTTATTACCGCGACCTGGCTGTGATTGCGGCCATGCTCTATGTGCGCCGCAACCAGATGTTCCATCCTACGGTGCCTCCACGCACCCTCAATGGTTGGCATCAGGATAGTCGGCGATTGCCGGAGTAGCAATGTGACGACTGACTCATGATGAATGGCTTATTCGGCTCTTTTGTCTTTGTGATTGTCTAGTAATGATTTCTCTTTTTACAGATGGTTAGGTCGCTTGAAGTGCATCCAGAAATAGGTTAAGGAGGGCGTGACGACATGCAAAAATTATCTGTCACTATTGATGAACAAGTTTATGAAATTGAAGCGAGTGTTTTCCCGCAAAATGAGTCTGAGTTTTCGGTGCGTGTGAATGGAGAACTGTTGACTGTCAGTATTCCTGAATTTGAGGCGACTTTTGTTGAACAGGAGTGGTTGGTGGTAAACGGCCGTCCTTATGAAATTACTTTCCATAAAGATCTGGATTGGATTAAGGCGTATGGTGGGTTACATCGCTTGGAGGTACGCGACGAGGAGGCACGTATCTCAAGACCGCTAAGCGGTGATGGGCGTCTTAAGGCTCCTATTCCCGGTTTGATCACCCGCGTGATGGTGGAAAAGGGTCAGGCTGTGGAGGTGGGTGATCCGCTGCTTATTTTGGAAGCGATGAAGATGGAAAATGAGATCCGCGCACCAAAAGCGGGGATAGTGCAAGCTTTGCCGGTGAGTGAGGGGCAGACGGTGCTGCGGGATCAGGTATTGGTGGAGGTGGTTTAGCAGCTGTGGGGGGGGGCTGTTGTTTTTGTGTGTCAGTATCACGATGTTTTTCTAATTTGTAATAGGGGATAGGGGAATTGTGAATTGTGAAGTTTGAATTGTGAATTGTGAATTGTGAATTGTGGATGGGGAATGGGGAATTGTGGATGGGGACGGCTTTGGTTGCTGCAACGGCCTTAGAATACACTGCTATGGCTCGAATCTGGTTTGTATGACTTAGCAGGCAATTTCACCACGGTTGATGATGAGGAGAGAGGTGATCGTTACCAATGTAAGGAGGGGCGATTAGAGATGTGCAGGCGAAATGGACGGCAATCTTTGTTCTTCAGTTATGCATCAGGCGTGCCCACGACCAAATCGCGCCGCTCAAGGCCAAATGGACGGCAATCTTTGTTCTTTAGTTATGCTGGTGCAATAAACGAATATCCCACTGGCATATCATCCCGGGTGAAGGTGCCGGTTAGCCAAATGCGGCGGATGGTCAAGAATGGCGAGATGGCGTTGTGTTCGTTGTTGGATAAACGGCGTTCTGAGTAATATCCGGCGAAGAAGGCTTCGGTTAATGTTTCTGAGGTGTTGATGAGATCTGTGTTTTGCAGGAAGGCTGCAATGTCGTAAGCTCGCCAACTGTAACCACAGAGGTCAAAGTTAAAGAAGGTGGGGGATGTATCATCGGTGAAGAAGGTGTTGGTGCTGTGGAAATCGCCTCCGATGGGACCCCAACCATCTGGCGTGGTTTCTTCATTGCTAATGATTTCTATGATTTCTTGTTTCGCTTCTTCAGCCGACATGATGAGTAATTCTAAATCAGAAGCCCGATGTGGCTTGCTGCCTAACACCCGTTTCAAACGAGCAATGGGGCGCTCTACCAGAAAGTTTAAGTCCATGATTTGTCGCTCGTATGGTGCGGGGTAGTTGTTGGAAACGAGATGGATTTTTGCCATGTAAGCCCCTATCGTGAATAACTGTTCTTCGTTGAAGATGTCCATGGGTTTACCAGGGGCAAAGCTGAAGAGGGCAAAATAACGTTTCCCTTCAGGGGCTTCGACACTACCAAGAAAACGGCCGTCTTTGCGCCGAATCGGGTAGGAGACAGGGATCCCCTGTTTTTTCAGATAGTGTAACCAATCTAATTCATATTCGTAATCAGATTCTTGCCGGTGCAGATGTTCCCCGTATTGATAAACGCGAGCTGCATAAATTTTATTGCCCACGAGGACTTTGTAATGGTCGTTGTCCTGAGTGCGCAGCATTTTGCTGAACAAACGAGCCTCTGCTGACCCGCCTAAATCATAATTATTATCAATCACTTCTGCCAGGGCGGAGCCTGCCACGAAGGAGCGTACTACTCGAATTTGTGCCATGATCGTCTCCGAAAAGTTAAAGATGCAAGATACAAACGGACAAGTTTTGTGCCTAACAAGATGCTTCTAGTGTATCAGAGGAAACGGCCGTTTGCCATCTTGACAATATTCTAGGCGATCATCACTGTCACAGTTGGACTGCATGGGAAAGCGACGGCGATGCCTGTGCTCCAATCTATCGTCTGTGAAGGTTTAGCAGCCAACATCAGACTTAAAAAAGGATCTGTTTGGGTTTCAGCCAGCCTTAAGCCATCAAAACCAAGCGATTCTGCGGCCTGCATGTAAGCAGGGATCTCGCTCGAATCAAAAGGGAGTAAGGTTGCATCAAATTTCATGGGTACTTCTGTGGAGATGGCAATGTTGCTGGGGTTGAGATTTTTGTCTTCTAGGTTCCGCTTTAAAAACGAAAAGCCCTCTTTGTGAGGGCTCCCTGTTCACTATCCACTGTTTACTACGTTCCCATTGTCAGTCCAAAAATGACTGTCAAAAACAAGCAAACAAATGCCACGGCGCCACAGCCTAACAGCAAGCCAAAAATCAAAATAAATGCCAAGAAATAATTTGTTGATTGGTCTTCCATTTTTTGCCTCTTTCACTTGTTTTGCAATTCATGTACTCGAGACGCATATTGTAGCGTATCTCGCCAGGCATGACGAACCGGTTTTGACGAAGGCGTCTGTCATGAATCACTCATCTCTTTCATCATCGAATAGACCTTGCAGACCTTGCTCCCACACATCGTCAAGGGGCAAGAACGGGGTTTCGGTGAATTCTTCGTTTAGTTTTTCCAGGTATGCTTTAATGTTTAACCCTGGATTTTCTTCTGCCATCTCTTCAATTTTTTCGTCGATGGTTTGAACCATATTGTGGGTACGTTGACCTAGCTCTGTTAAATCCAAATGGAGAGCAAACATATGATTGAGGCGGCGCATGATGTCATACCATGCTTTGAAGTCGTTCTCGATTTGGATGCCCTGGGACTGAAGGGCTGATTGAGCAAAGTCGTAAGCTGGCACAAACCCATACAGCACGATGAAGGGGATGTTTTCACTTTCGGCGGCGCTAACCAGGTATGAGCCAATGCTGGATCCTCCTTCATAGCTGGAAAAGTTGAGGGCGTAATCATCTAAGCCTGCCCGCATTTGCGGTAAGCTATAGATGCAAGAAATCTGACGATCTTTGTCGTAGGGTGTGGGGCCATAAACGCCAGCTACTCCCACAACGTTGTTCACGGCTAATGCTTTGATTGCGTCAAAAAAGGTTTGCGCGTATCGGTGGGCGTTCATGTGTGGTTCGTCGCCTAAGAAGATGATGACGCCCTGTTCGCCAAGGCGTGTGTAGTAAAATTCGTTGCGTGGCTCTTTGATTTCTTGCCGGTAGCCATCTTGCAGGCGAATGCGTGGGCGCACGAGGTGGTGTGTGCCTGGTATTTGGAAGAGGTAGAATCCATCAGGGCGAATGACACCAATTTTTTGGGCATTCGTGGTATCGATGAGGTATTGTGGCAAGCCAGAAGAGATGGAGCCAGCATCTGCCCACTGACGCCAACCGACTATCATGATCGTGTTTTCGGCTTTGGGTATGTCAGTGAATTGGAGCAGTTCATTCATAAGGGAGTTTTCCTTTTCTTGGTGCAAGCGGCAGATGGCGAAATCGTACCATAAAGTGGCAGGGCGGCAAAGAGGCAGCAGCATTGGCTTTTTTTGCACTTTGTATTTGGGTGATGAAATTGTTTTAGTAGCCAATAGACCTGGGAAAGCGTATACTTTTGACCATGACGGATGAGAACAATATGGCTGTGGGGCTGGAAGCAATCTCAGGGGAGGTTATATGAATATGATTGCCGCTATTTTGCTGCGTCGCTGCTCACATTGCCGCCAGGGCAAGATTTTCCGGGGTGTGTGGCGCATGAATGAAGATTGCCCTGAATGTGGCACTCATTTTGAGCGAGAGCAAGGTTACTGGATGATGTCGGTCTTTATCGGCTATGTGATGTTTGGCGTTATTTTGGCGCCGCTGGCGCTGGTGTTGTATTTCCAGCAAGTGGCGTGGCAAATTTCGCTTACTATCATGGGGGTGCTTATTTTCTTGTTGGCGCTGCCTGTGTTTGTCTATGCCCGAATTATCTGGCTCTACATTGATGAGTTGTTTGACCCGCGTCAAGATGAGGACTGGTCTACTCCTCGGGATTATCTTGATGTAGGCGTTGGTAGCTTCGGTTCCAATAAATAAGGGGTGCTTCGTCTGGACGCGGGACTGCGCTGGCCTGCACTTTACCTAAATAGATGGTATGGGTTCCTGCTGGGTATCGGGCGTGAATGGTGCAATCTAACCAGGCTAGGGCATCTTTGAGGATCGGGGCGCCGGTAACGGCCGTTCCCCAGTCTCCTTCTGCAAATCGATCTACATCTTTTACCCAGGCAAACCGGTTAGAAATGTCTATTTTGTCTTGCGGCAAAATGTTGACGGCAAATACGGCTCCGTCTGTTTGTAGCTGTTCATGCCCGTTGCCGCGATGGTCAATCGCCACCATAATCAATGGGGGAGTGGGTGAAATTGAGGAGAAAGCAGAAACTGTCAATCCGTGGGGGTTTTCATAGCCAGGTGCTTTTACGGTGACAATGGTGACGCCGGTGGGGAAGTGGCGCAGTGCATCTCGAAATTGTTCTAAACTGATAGCCATGGAGTTCTCCTTTGTCGAACGGGCGAGTTAGTCAGATCATTGAATAGTCTAGGTGTCCAGGCGGGTGACTATTCGACTACTAGACTACCTGACTACCTAATGATATGCCAACTGCTGCATGAACGGCCGTTTAGCAAATCATCAATGAGGGCGGCAATTCTTAACTTGGAAACGGCGTTGGCAAAAAAGAAGGCGTTCCGGTGTGTATTTAACAGATGGGTTAAGCGTTCTGTAAGCAGCGCAAGCGTTGCCGCGATATTTTTGCCTACCCGTGTTGGTCTTGCCATTCTTGGCGAGGCTTTCACTTTGACATGTTGTGCAGTGGTTTACAATTATCTGAGCTATCTTGCTTTTATGATACCATCAGTCTAGGCTTTACCACTACCTTGTCATTTTTCCCTACTTTTCTTGACTTTGGACTTTTGACCATTAATTCAGCATAAATAGATTTGTGCAAAAAGCGGAACTGCTCCATTGATCGTGTATGACAACCCAACCATACACAATTAAATTAGAGCAGTTCCGACAACAACTTTACCAGAACTTTGACAAGCGTGCCGATACTTTAATGGCATTGGTGGGCAGTGCTCAGATTAACGTACTATGATGAAGCTAACAATCTAGCCCGTAAACGGCCGTTGTGGCTGTTGGCGATTGGAGAGTATCAGGTTAAGTTAAGCGCCACCGACATCTACCAAGCATACACCCAACGCTTTGCTCACGAACATTTCCTTCGTTTCGGCAAGCAGAAGATGTTGCTAGATGGCTTCCAGACGCCAGGGGATGACCGAGAAGAGAAGTAGTGACAGTTGGTTCATCTGGCCTACGCTCAACTCTGGTTGGCTCGCCATGTAGCTCACTGCTTGTCACGACCATGGGAGCGGAATCTGCCAACGATGAAAACGCGACAGATGTCCCCTACATTGGTTCAGCGCGGCTTCGGTCGGATTATTCGCCAGATTGGGACACCGGCCAAACCGCCCAAACTCCGATTTAAGGGACAAGGCCGTCGTCGGGGCATGAAATTGCCGCCAAG
>PDWI01003739.1_pt1 | contig 21143 bp, 22 predicted proteins | sample 1430891 | NCBI WGS metagenome assembly PDWI01 (sample SAMN01162508, study PRJNA174530) | Oral metagenome, whole genome shotgun sequencing project. | biome: Marine environment; feature: Marine mammal; material: Swab sample of the gingival sulcus; isolation source: swab sample of gingival sulcus... | reverse complement strand
GGCGACCCCGGGAGGATTCGAACCTCCGACACGAGGTTTAGGAAACCTCTGCTCTATCCCCTGAGCTACGGGGCCAACCAGACAAGGTTAGCCCAGATGTGCCGTCTCTCGCGCGCCGGTGGCTTGGCTGTGCGGCTATTCCGACGGCGGTCTAGCCGACGGTGCGCGGCCTGCTAGGTTGCCGTTGTGAGTTAAGGAGGGCTGCGTGGCGATTTCGTTGGCGATGCTGGATGTGGATGGCACCCTGCGGAGCCGAGAACAGTGGCTGCCTGGGGCCCGGGAGCTGGTGGCCGACCTGGTAGAGCGGCAAGTGAAGGTGGCACTGTGCTCGGGCCGTTCGGTCGGCTCGCTGCAGTCGCTGGCCGCCGATCTGGGCGTGGTGTCCTACCTGTGCGCGGGCAGTGGCTGCGTGGCGCTCAAGCTTGATGGAGACGACTGGGCGCTGCTGGGGGAGCGCACGCTGGCGCCTGAGTTGGTCGACTTTGCCGTAGCCTACGCCCAGGAACACGGCATCGAGGTGTGGTTATTCGGTGCGCACGGCTGGTACGTGGCTGACCGCGGCCCAGAGGTACTACGAGACGAAACCGAAGTCGGCGACATCGCCATCGTCACAAAGCTGTTCGGCCGATCCGACATCGGCAAGGTGCTGTTCCTGGATCGCCACGCGGAACACGTCGATGCGATCCGCAACTTCCCAATCCCCGAACACATGGTCATCGTGTCCTCGGGCCATGCTTACCACGACCTGATCCACCAAGAGACCACTAAAGACAAGGGCGGCGGCTTTCTGCTGCGCGACCTCGGCATCGGCTGGGACCAGGTGATGGCGATGGGTGACGGCGAAAACGACTTGGGCATGTTGACCCAGGCGGGGGCGGCAATGGCCATCAAGCCGCTTACGCTGGCCGAGCTGCCTGCGCCAAGCAGTGGCCAAACCCGGCTGACGATCGACGGCATTAGTGAGGCCCGGGCGTGGGTGCGGGAGAATCTATAGCTTTAGGAAAGGCAGCGGCCCAACCAGGAACAATCACTTAGGTGGCCCTTGCCCGCGGAAAAGTCACGCCAGTGAGCGATTTTGGGGCTTTAAAGCGCTTCAGCGGACAATCAGCGTGACTTTTCCGCGAGATCCCAGCACACAACTCGGCCCCAGCCACGGGCGGAAAACCTCCTAGGCTGGGGTCGGCTGCTGAACTAGCTCAGCCCTTGCGGGGGTGCGTCATGTCCATCGGCACCACCCAGGCGGCGAACTCCTCCTCGGTTAGGTAACCAAGGGCCAGGGCGGCCTCGCGCAGCGAGGTGCCGTCGGCGTGCGCCTTCTTGGCAATCTTGGCGGCCTTGTCGTAACCGATATGCGGATTCAGCGCGGTGACCTGCATCAGGTTCCGCTCCAGGTTGCTGGCGATTCGCTCCTCGTTGGGTCGGATGCCCGCAGCGCAGTTGTCGGTGAACGCCACGCAGGTGTCGCTGATGAGCCGGATGCTCTCCAGCACCGCGTGCGCCATGACCGGCTTGTACACGTTGAGCTGGAAGTTGCCCTGGCTGCCCGCGAAGCCGACGGTGGCGTCGTTGCCGAACACCCGGGTGGCGACCATCGTCATGGCTTCGGACTGGGTCGGGTTAACCTTGCCGGGCATGATCGAGCTGCCGGGCTCGTTCTCGGGGATCAGGATTTCGCCGATGCCGTTGCGGGGGCCGGAGGCCAGCCAGCGGACATCGTTGGCGATCTTCATCAGCGCCATCGCCAGCACCCGCAGCGAACCAGACACCGCGACCAGCGCGTCGTGGGCGGACAGCGCCGCGAACGTATTGGGGGCCTGCCGGAACTCGAAGCCGGTCTCTTCGCTGATCTTGGCGGCGGTCAAGGCCCCGAACTTCTCGTGGGCGTTCAGGCCGGTGCCGACGGCGGTGCCGCCGATCGCTAGATCGGCCAAGCCAGCCTCGGACAGCCGCACCTGCTCAAGCGCGAAATCGAGCTGAGCCACCCAGCCGGAGATCTCCTGGCCGAGCGTGATCGGGGTGGCGTCCTGCAGGTGGGTGCGACCAACCTTGACGACATCCGCGTACTGCTTCGCCAGCCCATCCAGTACGTCGCGCAGCTTGGTGACGCTCGGGAACAGTCGCTCCTTCAGGTCCAATACGACGGCGATGTGCATCGCGGTGGGGAAGGTGTCGTTGCTGGACTGGCCGCGGTTGACGTGGTCGTTGGGATGGATCGGGGTCTTGCTTCCCCGCTCGCCGCCAAGAATCTCGATGGCGCGGTTCGAGATGACCTCGTTGGAGTTCATGTTGGACTGGGTGCCAGAACCGGTCTGGAACACCACCAGCGGGAACTCGTCATCGAGCTTGCCCTGCACGACCTCATCGGCGGCCTGAATCAGGGCCTCGATCTCGGCGGGCTCAAGCGGCAACTCGCCTAGTTCGGCGTTCGCGCGGGCGGTGCTCTTCTTGAGAATGCCGAGGGCGCGAATCATGGAACGGCCCCAGACGAAGGTGTCGCGGCCGATGGGGAAGTTGCCGATGCTGCGCTGCGTCTGCGCTCCCCAATACCGGTCGGCGGGCACCTCAACGGTGCCCATACTGTCAATTTCTTGGCGCATATCTGTCATGGTTCAACTCTAGTTCGCTTCGCGGTGCCGTGACGACGGTAGCGACGACAAGGCCAAGTTTTTGTCGACATCGGGACGCTGGTCGCCTGGCCGACTCGATAGAATCGGCAGCGACGTCGAAGAAAGGGATGCCATGTCGGATGCTGGCCTGCAAGCTGCCCAAGACAAGATGCGCGCGGCCGGGGTCGCGTCGACGGCGATCGAGGTGTTTTCCCACTACTACCGGCTGCTTGAATCAGGGCAGAGCGGGCTGATCCCGGAAGACAGCATCGAGCCGTTGACCTCGCCGCCGATGCTGGCCGACGTGGACATCAGCGACGAGCAGGCGCAAGCGGCGCTGGCGCAGACGGTCGTCATCAAACTAAACGGCGGTCTCGGTACGTCCATGGGGCTCGATAAGGCCAAGTCGCTGCTGGAGGTGCGCGACGGGCTGACCTTCCTCGACATCATTGCGCGCCAGGTGCTCGCGGTCCGTGCCAAGTATCAGGTTCGGCTGCCGCTGCTGCTGATGGATTCGTTCCGCACTCAGGCCGATACGCTCGAATACCTGTCGCGTTACCCGCAGCTAGCAGTCGACGATCTGCCGCTGGACTTTTTGCAAAATCAGGAGCCCAAGCTGCGGGCCGACAACCTGAGCCCGGTCGACTGGCCCGCCGACCCCGAACTGGAATGGTGCCCGCCTGGCCATGGCGATCTGTATCCGGCGTTGGAATCCTCCGGCCTGCTGGATCGGCTGATCGACGCGGGCTTCCGCTACGCCTGCAGCTCCAACGGCGACAACCTTGGGGCCGCCCCCGATGCCCGCATCGCGGGCTGGTTCGCCGCCTCTGGGGCGCCCTACGCGGCGGAGGTGTGCCACCGCACCGTCAACGATAGGAAGGGTGGCCACCTGGCGATCCGCAAGGCTGATGGCCAATTGATCCTGCGCGACACCGCACAGACCGCGCCCGAGGACATGGACTACTTCACCGACGAGCACCGGCACCCGTACTTCCACACCAACAACCTCTGGTTCGACCTGGTGCGGTTGCGCGACACCCTGCTTGAACGCAACTCGGTGCTTGGCTTGCCGATGATCCGCAACCACAAGACGGTCGATCCGGCCGACCCAGCATCCACCCCGGTGGTGCAGATCGAATCGGCGATGGGTGCGGCGGTCGAGGTGTTTGCTGGCGCGACCGCGATCTGCGTGGACCGCGACCGTTTCCTGCCGGTGAAGACCACCAATGAGTTGCTGTTGCTGCGCTCCGACATCTACGCCCTAAACCAGGACGCATTGCTGGTTAGCACCAGGGAGGGTCAGCCGGAGATCGATCTCGACAAGCGCTACTACCAGCTGGTGGCCGACTTTGATCAGCGGGTCGCTAATGTTCCCAGCCTGCGGAAAGCCGAGCGGTTGAGCGTGGCAGGGGATTGGACGTTTGGTGAGGGGGTCCAGGTCGTCGGCGACGTTGCCCTCAGCGACCAGGGTACCGCCGCTACCGTAGCGGCCGGAACCGTCCTGGGGCAGTGAGTTAGATGGAAAGCCACCCAGGCCAATGCCTCGCGCCACATGAAGCAGTGGCGGTGGCGCGGGCACTGACCGGGCAGCAAATCGATCTCGACGCCACCAACGTCGCGGGATTGTTGACGTCGTTGGCTGCTGCAGGCTGGAATCCCGAGCAACTGCAACAACTGCGCCGAAACCGGCAGCAACTGCGTCAACCCTGGCCCTTCGCTGTTCCGCTGGAACAACTGCGGGCTATCGGCTTCGCCCGGTTTGACGCGCTGCTAGCTGACGTGCGGCAGGCGGCCGGGCTGGAGGGGTTAGCCCCTGCGCAGCCCGCGATCCGCCCACTCAACCCGGCCGAACAACGCATCGTCGCTGATCGGCCGCCGCACTGGTGAGAGATAGTTATCGGATTTGCCGGGTCAAGGCGTCGCGGATCTCGGTCAGCAACTCCTCTTGGGTCGGCGGTTCGGGCTCGTCGCCCTTCTCGGCGGCTGCCTTCTCTTCGGCGCGCTTCTGGTACTTGTTGTAGGGCTTCACGACGAACAGGAAGACTACGAGGGCAGTCAGGATAAACGCGATCACCGCGGTGATGAACACCCCGATGTTGACGCCGCCCACAGCCAACTCGCTGAAGTCTGGCAGGCCAAACAGCAGGCCAATGATGTCCATGATGATCTTGGTGAACGCCTCGACCACGGGAGCGAATACCGAGCCCATGATGAAGGCGACAGCCATCTCAATTAGGTTTCCACGCATTAGGAAGTCTTTGAATTCCTGCACGAATGATCCTTTCAATCGACGCCCTAGCGGTTTTCCGGCAGGGCAGTTTGGTTTCCCAAACGCCATAAGCTTAGTTCTGTGTTGTGTAAATACCAGCCCTGGCAAGCAATCATCGACTTGAGTCAACCGATGATCAGAATCCCCAATTGCCCCGATTGTCCTAGTGCGCTGACCTGCGGCGCGATCTCTTGCGGCACGTCTACTAGTACTAATGCTGAGTTTTGTTGCTGCAGCACCAGGCCATCATCAGCGTGGGTTTCAGCGGCGCTGCTGGCGATGCGGGCGTCGGAAGTAATCACCTCCACCCCCGTCTCGTCGGCCAACACCAACGACACCCGAAGGCCAGGGGACAACACCGAGCGCAGCTGCGGATCCGCCACGAAGATGGGGGCAATCGCCCGACCCGCCTCGAGTGTGGCGTCGCTCAACAACTCGGCGACGATTATCGTGTCGGCGGGCATCGGCTGCCGCAACCGCCGCCCCACAGCAGCCGAGATCTCTGTTAATGCTGAGGCTGGTGCTAGTTCTGGCGGCACCTGGCGCACTTGCAAGTCTGCTTCGCTGAGCGTTTCGGTTGCTCCCTGATCGGCGCTAAGGACGACGACGGGCACCCCGTCAGGTGGTGCTTTCAGCCAAATCCCCAATAACAGGATGCTTAGGCCAGCTAGTGCAGCGGCGAGTGGCCTGCGATACCGGCCGATGCGGCGGATGAATGTGCGAATTGTCTCCACGCCCGCACAGTGAAGCGCGCGGCAGCTTAATTGCCGTTTTACACAGGCCTAGCTGCTGGCTGCTTTCGCCGGGCTGCTTGCGGTTGACTTCGCGGGGGTCGATGCAGTGGCGGCCTTTCGTGCCCCGGAAGAGCGGGAATCAGTCGCGTAGAACCCCGAGCCCTTGAACACCACGCCAACCGCGTTGAATACCTTGCGCAGCTTGCCATTGCAGCTTGGGCAGATCGTCAGCGCTTCGTCGGTAAACTTCTGAACCGCTTCGAGCTCCTCGCCGCAATCGGCGCAACGATACTGGTATGTGGGCATGGTGATGCTTTCGGGATAGGCAACTTAAGCATGATAGGCGCAACTGGGCGAATAGCAAATCTCAGCCGCCAAGCGGCCGCCTGCCTAGTTCCGTGACGACATCGGTTACCGCAACATCGTGGGGTTCGGCGATCAGTTCGTGTTGCTCGCCTGATCGGGCCAACAGCCACACCGGGACCCCTTGGCGGCGATGCAGCAGCGCCCGGTCGTACCAGCCGCCGCCCGTGCCCAGCCGGGTGCCGTCGATACTAAACGCCAGGCCAGGGCAGATAATCAGCTCAGCTTCGCCAAGCGCAGCCGCACCCAGCGCTCGCCCTGTGGGCTGGCCGATCCCGAGCGGGCCAGCCGCAATCTGATCCCAGCCCGCAAACTCAGCCCAATCTGGGGTGCTGCGCAACACCGGCAGCAACACCCGCCAGCCCCGCTCATGCAACGCGGAAATGATCCCGGCGGTCGCCGGTTCGCCCGGCTTCGCCACATACAGTGCCACCGTGGAGATCAGCCAGGCAGCCAGCTCGGCGAGGACCCAAGACTGCCGCTGCTCGTCTTCGCGACGCCAAGCGGTCGGGGAGAGCGCGGCCCGCTGCCGATAGATCTCCCCTCTAAGCGCGCCTCTGCTGCTGAACTGGGCCATTGATCTATCGTAAGAGCATGGGATTGTTTGGTCACAAGAAGCAGGAAGTCGTCGAGGAGACGCCTCCCGAACCAGTCGGGCTGCCCGAAGCGCCGCCACTGGACGACAACGGATTGCGCAAGGTTAGTGACCACACCGAATACTTACTGAGCCTGGTCGAGCCGCTGCGGCCGTTTGGCATGGGCCTGTTGGACGCCTGGGACCAGGTGATGTGCGAGGACATCAACTCCACCATCAGTGTGCCGCCCAACAGCACCGCCAAGACCGCGGGCTACGCCGTGCGGGCCGAAGACCTGTTCGACGAGGAAGGAAAGCAGCTGGGCGAGCTGTCGCTGGTGCGGCACTGCGAACAGCTGCAGCCGGGCGCGGCCGCGCCCGTCGAAGCTGGCCAGACACTGCCACTGGGGACGACCACGGTGCTGCCGGTAACGTTCGCCGAGCCGCAAGACGATCGGTTGAAGCTGCTGGGCGTAACCGAGCCGGGTGAATACATTCGGGCAGCTGGCGAGCATCTGGCCCTGGGCAGCCGGCTTCTCAGCGAGGGCGAGGTGTTGGACTCGCGTTCGATTGGCATGCTCGCCTCGGCAGGCATTGACAAGGTGTTGGTTCGGCCGCGCCCCCGGGTAGTGGTCGTCAGTTCTGGTGCCGATCTCGTCGAGCCCGGCTCCGAGGTTGGCCATGGTGAATCCACCGATGCGAACTCGTTCATGATCGCTGCCGCAGCGAAGGCAGCAGGGGCGACGGTATTCCGGGTCGCGGTCCACACCAGCGACACGGAGGTGCTCAAACAGGCCATCACCGATCAGCTCATCCGCGCTGACTTGGTGATCTCGACTACTGCGGGCCGCCGCGAGGAGTATCAGGCCGTCATGCAGGCCATGAGCGAACTGGGTGCGTTCGACTCCGTCAATGTCGCCATGTCGCCGGGTCGGATGCAAAGTTTTGGGCTGATTGGCGAGGACCGGGTGCCGATGGTGATGCTGCCAGGCAACCCCATCAGTGCCTATGTCACCTTCCAGGCTTTCGTGTGGCCGCTGATCCGCAAGCTGAGCGGTGCCAACTCCTCCCGGCGGCTAGTCAGGGCGATTACGACTGGGCCGATCCGCTCGATGAAGGGACAAGTTCATCTCTTGCGTGGCACGATGACGCTAACCGGCAGCATCAATCAGGTCGAGCGAGTGCACGAAGCTTACGGATTTGCCGAGCTGAAGCGCACGAACTGTTTGATCGTGCTGGACGAAGAAACCGATCAGGTCAGTGCCGGTGGCTCGGTTTATTGCTGGATGTTGGATGAGGAATAGCTAGCCAGCCGCCTTTTGTACGACGCGCCCAGCTTCCTGAGCGGGAAATACACCTTTGTTGTTTAGCGTAGATCCATGCTCGCCGGAATAGTCATAACGATCCTAGTTCTGCTGGGGTTCGCTATAGCCGTTCCCTGGTTTAGCGTGCAGGGCGAGGCGATCGACCCGATAGATGAGGATCCAGCGAACCGATTCTCGGATTCGATGAAACTGGTGCACGACCCCACCGGCGACGATGCCGCCGCAGTTTCTACCCCCCTAACCAGGCGGGCCGAACTGGCCGAGCTGCGGCTCCTAGCGCGCCGCGCAGCTCGCCGCCGCCGGATGACGGCGCGGCTGCTGCTGGTTTCGCTGATCGGCGTCGTCGCAGCCACGCTGCTTGGCTGGCTGCCAGCCTGGAGCATCTCGATTCCCGTCGGGCTGCTGGTTGCTTTCGTGGCGGTCGCCCGGTTCAGCGTCGTTCAGATGCGCCGCCGGTTCGACGCCCGACTGGAGCGGGTCGCCGGGGTGGCCGCCGATGCCGAAGAAACCACCACGATTGACTTAAACCAGGTCGTCGTGGCTCACGGCGAGGAGTCGACCGAGTTCTCGGTCGATCTCAGCGCACCCGCGAAGGGAATGCTGTGGGATCCGATCCCGGTGACGGCACCAACCTACGTTTCCAAGCCGCTGGTGCCGCGTACCGTGCGCACCATCGACCTGGCCGCCCCCATGCCAAGCACCGAGCTTGTGGTTCCCACGGCAGACAATCCGGCCGCCACCGATGACGCCGACGTCGAAACCGAGGAAACCAACTTGCGGGCAGTCGGGGAGTAGCCCCGGCAAAACGGGCAGTCATTCCTGAGCCTGGATCGGGTGCGTTACCCCGGCCACGGCAGCACTAGGAGTCCTGGGGATTCCGCCAATTCGAAGACAGCAGCTGGTTAGTGCTGCCGACAGCTAACGCCTAGTTAGGTGAGGCTGATGATTGAATCCGCATCAGGGCAGGCCTGCTGGCGTCGTGTCGGAGTGGCTCGGTTGCTGCGGCCGAATTGCTGAAATTCCACAAACCGCAGCGGCAGCCCGCTGGCGGTTTCGAGGTCGAGGCCATCCAGTGCCTGGATGTGCAGGTGCGGCTGCGTCGAGTTACCGGAATTGCCGCAATTGCCGAGTGGGTCGCCTGCGCTGAGCCGATCCCCAGGTGAGACGCGTACCGAGCCTTGCTGCAGATGCACCAGACCGACGTATCCGCCTTGGGTGGCGCGGATGAACACGTGGTTTCCGGCCATGCCAACTACGCCTCGTCGGATGCGTTCTTGCTGCGACAATACATATGAGATTTGTGAAGGAAAGGATCGGTAGGCGGCATGGTCGGGCTCCCCGTCGTGCACAGCAACCACCGTTCCTTCGACGGGCGAGTAGAGCGGCTGACCGAACGCGAAGAAGGCTTCCAGTGGTGGGGAGACGAGTAGGGACAATGGCCGGCCACGGGGTAATGATCGCCCCGCTTCATCGACCGCAATGAAGTCGTAGGCGTAGGTGGTGGCGAACCGGTGGGTGCCGTGGCTGGGAATCCGTTTCGTTGGGCTAGTCTCGGTCAACCAACGGCCCTCGAATGGCAGCCGCCCGACAACTCCGCCTGCTGGGATTGTCGTCTTCATGTCACCACTACTTTCGGGCGGGGTTGTCATCGCATGTCGGTGTCGTTGCTATCAGCCTAGTTTGCGGGCAAAACACCTGCTGTAACGGCCGATTGGGCGCATTCTTGTTGTGCGGCTGCCAGCAGGACTACCACAAGAGTTGCTACCCGGCCGACTGCGATAGCCTGACCTAGTGTCAGGCGCTGCTGCGGTGTCAGCTTGGGGAGGAACGATTGTGAAACTGTCGGTTTGCATCCCCGTCTACAACGAACAGGACCAGATAGCCGAGACCCTGGCGCAGCTGTCACCGGTTCTTGCTTCGCTGACGCCGGACTACGAGATCATCTTGGTCGACGACGGCTCCAGCGATGCGACCTGGCAGCGGCTGTCGGAAGCGGCTAACGCGGATTCCCGGCTGCATGTGCTGCGGCTGTCGCGAAACTTCGGCAAGGAGGCCGCGCTGTGCGCGGCGCTGGCCGAGGCGACCGGGGATGCCGCCATCGTCATGGACGCCGACCTGCAGCATCCCCCTAGCGTCATCCCCGAATTGGTGCAGCACTGGCAGGCAGGCTACGACGTCGTCGAAGGGGTAAAGCGGCAACGGCAACGCTCCGGGGCCGGATATCGGTTGTTGTCGCGCGCCTTCTATTGGCTGTTCCAAGGGGCGGGCGGAAACCGGCTGCGCAACGCCTCAGATTTCAAGCTCATGGATCGGGCCGTGGTCGAGGTATGGAACACCCTGCCCGAACACAACACATTCTTTCGGGGGCTGTGTGACTGGCTGGGCTTCAACCGCAAAGAGGTGCTTTTTGACGTCGCCGAGCGCACCAACGGTAACGGTAAATGGAGCTGGCGGTCGCTGGTAAAGCTCAGCGTCAACGCGTTGACCGGGTTCAGCGATCTGCCGCTGCAGGCGGTGCTGTGGCTTGGGCTTGCCTTCGTTGGCCTCGCCGTGGTGCTGGGCATTCAGACGCTGGTTCGCTACCTGCTGGGCGACGCTCTGGGCGGCTTCACCACCGTCATCCTGCTGCTCCTGATCACCGGGGGCGCCATCATGGTTAGCCTCGGCATCATCGGCACCTACCTTTCCCGGGTATACGAGGAGGTAAAAGGCAGGCCCCGCTACATCGTCGCTAGCGACAACCGTCGCAAACCCAACCGGCGTGGCCGCCGCCCGCGGCCCGATGCAGCGCCCGGCACTGCCCCCGAAGAGTTAGCTGCGCCACCGGAATCGGCGCACGCAGCCGAGTGAGGTCACATGTTGGCCGGTGTCTTCCTCGGATTGAGCTACCTGCTGGGCTGGGCGCTGTGGCGTCGGCTTAGCCCGGTTCCGCTGGGCTTCCTCGGCAGGCAGGCTGCGGCGCTCGTCATCGGCGTCACCTTGGTTACGACGGCGACCTATTGGCTGGCCGTGGCCAGCAAGGCGGCGCTGCCGGGGGCCTATCCGCTGCTAGGCGCGAACGCCGTCGCCGCTGCGGGAGTGCTCGTCACCAGCTGGTTCCTGCTTGGTGGGGCCCGCCCAGTGTGGGGCGAGATCCGGTCGCTGCCGCAGCGCACCAAGGACGGGCTGCGTCGCGTCGGGGCCATGCCCACGTCGCTGCTTGGCTACCGCCTGGTGGCCGCGGTGTTGCTGCTTAGCCTGGCCTGGCTGCTGTTCTTCTGGGTGTTCCGAATGGACGGCGCCAAACTGCTGGCGGGGATCACGGTGTTCGGCGACTACGGCCCGAATATGGCGCTGTCTCGCTCCTTCGCAGTGGGCAATAACTTCCCGGCCGAGTACCCGCACTTCGCAGGCGACGGCATCCGCTACCACTTTTTCTTCTATTTCCTGATCGGCAATCTCGACTATCTCGGGCTGCCCGTCGACTGGGCCTACAACGTGCCCAGCGCCCTGGCCATGTTCGTGGTGTTCGCGCTGCTGGGGGAGTTGGCCCGCACGATTACCCGGCATCGCTGGGTGCCACTGCTCGCCTTCTTACTGGTGGTCTTCCGCAGCAGCTTTTCGTGGCTGGAGGCGACACTATCGAAGATGGGTGAGGGGGGCGTCGGCTTCTTCACTGCGCTCGGGCAGGTGTGGGGCGGTAACGAGTTCCCCGGCAACCAGCCCAACGAAACCTGGGGGCTATTCAATCTCAACGTGTTCGCCAACCAGCGGCACTTCATGTGGGGCTTTGCGATGCTGCTGCTGGTGGTGTTGCTCTTCCTGCCCGCCATGCGGCGCGGCCTTACTGTTGGGGCCGGGTTCCGGCAGCGGCGCGGCCTTAACCCGATCGGGGTTTTTTTTCAGCCACAGCTGTGGCCCGTCCGTCGGTTGAAGGTATTGCTGGCGGCGTTGCTAGTGGTGTTGCCGATGCCCTACTGGCATGGCGCGGCATTCCTGGCGCTGATGCTGGTGCTCATGGCGTTCGGCCTAGTAAGCGCAGAGAAACAGGCGTTGCTGGCGCTCGGTGTGCTGGGCGGGATAGCGGCCTGGACCAGCACCAAACTGTTCTGGGGCGTCACCGACACCGCGATCTCGCCCAGCATCTACCTGGGCTACATCGCGCCTAAGCCGCTCACCTTGGCGACGCTGGTCACCTACATCGTTGTCGTCTTTGGGCCAGGGCTGCTGCTCATGCTGATCGTGCCGTGGCTGCAGCCCGCCGGGTGGCGGCGCTACCTGGCATTGGCGAGCTGGCTGCCGTTCATCTTCGCTTTCACGATCTCGCTGACCCCGGATGTGACGGTGAACGAAAAGTACATCATGGTCAGCCAACTGCTGTGGTCGGTTTTTCTGGCTGACTTGCTGGTTCGACTCGGTGGCGGGGTTCGGCGGCGGCTCGCAGGGGCCGCGCCGCAGCGGGAGCTGCTCGCCAAGGTTGCCGCTGGCGTTGTCGCAGGCGGGATGGGGTGCCTGCTGGTGATCGGCGGCATCATCGACGCGAACGTGTATGTCACCAAGAACGGGGCCAGCGTGCCGATCGAGACGTCCGCCGAACTGGCGAGCTGGGCGATGGCCAACACCAGCGGCGACGAGATCTTCCTCACCCCGACCTGGTCGTACCACAGCTTCTTTTATTCCGGCAGGCGCAGCTGGTACGGCCACCCCTACTATGCCTGGTCGGCGGGCTACCCGACACTGCAACGAGAAGAGCAACTGGCGCGAATGGTGCAGGGCCAAGTGCCGGTCGACGAGATGGTGAAGTTCTGTCGGCAACACAACATCCGGTATTTCGTGGCCAGCAAAGACTGGTCATTTTTCCCGGTGCCAGTGGACATCGACAAGGCCTGGTGGGACGCGAACTTTGAAAGTGTCGCCAAGCTGAGCAACCCCGATGTTGAGGTTTACCAGCTATGGTGACCAGGCCACCAGCCACAAGGCTGCAACCACTGCGGTATCTCTTGGTGGGCGGCAGTGGATTTGTGCTCGACTTCTTCGTGCTGTGGCTGCTGCGCTCACCAATCGGGCTACCGGCCTGGTTCTCGGCCGCGGTCGCATTCACCGTCGGAACGATTTACACCTACCTGCTGCAGCGCTCGTTCACGTTTTCGTCTCGGGCAAGCCACGCGAGCGCATCGTTTCGCTATCTGACGCTGGTGGCGGCCAACACCGTCTTTACCGCGGTCGTGGTGGAACTGTTCGACCAGGTTGTCACCACCCCGATTCTTGGCGTTTCGGGATATCTGGTGGGCAAGGTGGTGTGCGCGATCCTGACAACCTTGTGGAACTATCCGCTGCTTGGCCGCTGGGTTTATGCCGAAAAGGCCGGGCGAAGCGGATAGGCAAAACGGCAACGAATGGTCGGTGATATGCTCAAAAATCACATCGTACCTGGGGAGGTGTGACCGGTATGGCTCGTCCTCGCAGTGGTGACGCCCGTCGTTCGCTCGCCGTCGTAATGCCGGTTTATAACGAGGCTGACGGCATCCTGGAGTTCCTCGCCGAGATCGTCGAACACTTCGGCAAATGGGAGCTACAAATCCACGTATTCGATGACGAATCAAGCGACGACACTGCGGCAGTCGTCGAACAATGGGCCGCTGCGACACAGGCACCCGTGACGCTGGTGCGCTGCGCACCCAACGCAGGCCACGGCCCAACCACGATCAAGGCGCTGCAAGCCGGACTAGCCGCCGATACCGACGTGGTATTAGCGGTGGATGGTGACGGTCAATTCCGGGCAGCCCAGATGGAACTGCTGGCCCAAATAGCGTCGCTGCCCGGCATCGATGTGGTGGAAGGGGTGCGCACTGGCCGCGGCGATCCGTTGTTCCGGGTGATCACCTCGTTCGCCACCCGCGCCCTGGTGCGGCTGCGAGCGCCAAGGATGCCAATGGACGCCAACACCCCGTTGCGGGCCTATGACCCGGCCGCCTTGCGTGGCTTGCTTGCCAAGGTGCCGACCGACGCGATGACCCCTAACCTGATGATTTCTGCGCTCTCGCGCACCACGCGGCTACGGATTGTGCAGCTGCGCGTCGACTCGCTCGACCGGCGCGGCGAAACCGCCCACGGCAGCACCTGGGGGCAACGCCGCAAGTCGCTGCCGACCAAACGCTTCCTACGCTTTTGCCGGGACGCGACCCGGCAGTGGATAGCGTGGCGCGGGTGAGCTTGCCAACGAACCCGCCAACTGCGATTGAGGCGGCCTCACCCCGCAACCAGCTGCTAGCGCAGCTCATCAAGTACGGCATATTTGGCGGGCTCGGCGCTTTGAGCGATTTCCTGGCGTTCACCGCGCTGCACGCCTGGCTCCACGTGCCGATAATCCCCGCCAACGTCGTCTCCATTCTCGTCGGCATCACGGTTAGCTTCCTGCTCAACTCGTCGATCACCTTCGCCAAGACCGACTATCGAGCCAAGCGAGCGATGCGATTCTTCGCGGTCGGTATCACCGGGCTGCTGCTGTCGAATGTGCTGCTGTATCTGCTGACCTCGCCGCTGCAAGTCGCGGCGCTGTGGGCGAAACTGGTTACCATCCCGATCATCGCGTTGCTGCAATTCGTGCTGAATCGCAGTTGGACCTTCGCCGAGATCCGCGACAAGCCACAGCTGAAAGGTGACCAGTGACCGAAGAATCGTCGGAAGTGGCCGCCGAGAGCCCGGCCGAGAGCGCTGCAGCTAGGTCTGGGCTGCGGCTGGTGTGGTGGCCGATGCTGGTGCCGCTGGCGCTCGTGGTCACTTGGACGCTGCTGCTGCAGGCAGACGGTGGGCATTGGCTTCGCTGGATTGGGGTGTTGCTGCTGCTGGGCGCGGCGGTGCTGCCGTTGTCACTGCGGGTGTTTCGGGCGGTGCCGGAGGTGGCATTCGCGTTCGCCCCAGGACTCGGGCTGCTACTGGTCGCCTTCGTTTCCTGGAGCGTTGCCCATATGCGGCTGGTGCCGATGGGTGCCGGAATGCTGTGGGCGATCGTCGCGCTGGTCGCGTTGCCGTTGTGGGGCAGGCGTTCCAGCCGGGCGGCGGTGGCCGAGGCCCTAGATCGCCCGGGCGTCTGGCCGATGGGGGCGGCGCAACTGTCGGTGCTGGTGTTCATCGGCGGCCTATGGAGCTGGGTGCGTGGGCTGGTTCCCCGGCTCGAAGGTCTTGAAAAGTTCATGGACGTCGGGTTCATGAACAGCATGTGGCGCGGCGAGTATCTGCCCGCCGCAGACATGTGGCTGGCGGGGTCTTCGATCAACTACTACTACTTCGGTCAGTACACCTACACCTCGCTGGCCAAGCTGACCGGGATCGCCCCCGCAATCAGCTACAACCTGGCGATGGCCACCACTTTCGCCCTGTTCGCTGCTGGCGTTGCTGGCCTGGTCGGTCTGCTGCTCGGGCTGCTGCGGGCGCGTCGCCGCTGGCGAATCGCTGGCTCGCTGCTGGCTGTCGTGGCCGCCGGTTTCTCCGGCAACGGCCACTCCTTCCTGTATGCGGGGCCAGGCAAGCCGCTGCTGGGGATGCTGCAATCGCTGGGCATCGACGTGGGCAAGACCGATGGCTTCTTCTTCCCCGATTCCACCAGGTTCATCGGCCTCAACCCGCTGGTGAAAAACGACCAAACGATAGCCGAGTTCCCGTACTACTCGTTCCTGGTTTCCGACCTGCACGCCCACGTCATCAACACAGTCACGGTGCTGCTGCTGATCGCGGTGCTGGCCGCCTGGCTGCACCGTATCGTCACCGATCCGCTGCCGAAGGTGGTGGCGGGGGACAAGGCTGAGCGGCTGCGGGCTTTCGCGCAGCATCGGCTATATCGGCCGGAGTTCGTGCTGGTGGCGATGCTGCTGGCTATCTCGGGCATGGCCAACTATTGGGATCTGGCTATCTACTATGTGCTGACCGTCATGGTGCTTGCCGCCGCCGAGCTGTTGGCCGCTCATGCTGAAGCCCCAGGGTGGACGATGGCCGCAGGCCTTCTAGTCGTGCTTGCGACGCTGTTGGCGTTTGTCGCGATCAATCATCCGCTGCTGTTGCTGGTCGCACTGATCGGCGTCGGGGTGGTGGCGCTGGTGCTGTTGGGGCGGCTTGATGCGCCGTGGCTGCGGGTCGGCGCGACCCAAGCCTGGGTGCTGGCGGCGGCGACGCTGCTGTCGATGCCGTTCAATCTGTCGTTTGAGCCGATCTCGAAGAGCCTGCGGCTGGTAGTAATCAGGACGCCGCTTTGGCAGTGGGCCGTGCTGTGGGGGCCGGTGGTCACCGTCGTCGTGGTCGGCTTGGCCTGGTTGCTGCTGACGCAGTGCCCGCTGCCCAAGTCGCGGCGCGGCAAGGTTGCCGATTCCACGGCCGACGAGAGTGGGGTCGCTGCCGGTGGTTCCCGGGCTTCCTGGTTGCGGAGCTGTGCCGCCGATTTGCCTATGCCTGATGTGTTCGCCGTGATCATGGTCGTCGCCGGGCTCGGGCTGTTGGTGGCCCCCGAGGTGATCTACGTCAAGGACATCTACGAGGCGACGCATCCGCGGGCCAACACGATGTTCAAGTTCACCTATCAAGGCTTCATCTTGCTGACGGTGGCGGCAGGTTACCTGCTGACCCGGCTACTGCAGGGGGCATTCCGGGCTTCGCGCGGCACCAAGCGGCTTGGCAGGCCATGGGTCGCCCGGGGGGCAGTGCTGGTTGCGTTGCTGGGCCTGGGGGTGAACCTGTGGTACCCGTTTGTGGCTACTGGGCACTGGATATCCGACCCGAGCAATTACGTCGGTTTGAACGGCACAGCCTGGCAGCGCACCGAGGGGACATCAAGCACCATCGTCGACGAGGAGACCGTGCAGTACTCGGCGGCCGAGGACGCGGAGATCATCGACTGGTTTAACGAGAACGTGGCTGGCCAGCCGGTGGTGCTTGAGGCGGCCAGCCTGTCTTATACGCATCTTGGCCGGATTTCGGCATATACGGGGCTGCCGACGGTGATCGGCTGGCAAACCCACGAGTGGCTGTGGCGCACCTCACGCGAGACTCCGGAGGCCTACGCCACGGTGGTGGCCCCCAGGCAGCAAGAGGTGGCAGACATCTACACAGCGCAGGATGCGGCCGCCGCTCGCGAACTATTGGCCAAGTACGACGTCGAGTATGTCGTGATCGGGCAGCTGGAGCGGCTGCGATACCCAGAGCTGAACCAGGAGTTGCTGGTTTCGCTTGGTGAGGTGGCGTTCCAGGCAGGCGACAGCGTCTTGATCAAGCTGGCCTAGGCTGGATTCGGCTGGCGGTCGGCCAGTACGGTGCCGTATTTCGCGGAAAAGTCACTCTAGTTGGGCTATGAAGCGCTTTAATGCCCGAAAATCGCAGATTAGCGTTACTTTTCCGCGGGGAGTCGCCGGTAAAGATGTGCCCTCCAGCCAGCAGAATCGCGGTGGCGCCGTCCGCGTGATAGCATCATGCCTAAATTGATATCAGAGCTATCGCTTGGTTGGAGGTGCTATCAATGCCAGCGGTTACCATTCGCAACCTCTCAGAAGAAACCCATCGCGCCCTGAAGCTGCGTGCGATCCGTCACGGCCGTAGCGCTGAGGCCGAGATGCGCGACATTCTCGACTCGGCGGTTCGCCCTGCTGAGCGCATTCGCTTGGGTTCCGCTCTATCTGCCGTAAGCCGCAACGCCGGTTTGACCAACGCTGATGTCGAGGCGCTGGAGCAGGATTACGATAAGACACCCGCTAAACCCATGAGTCTTGAATGATTATTCTGGATACCAACGTTCTCTCCGAGGCGATGAAGCCGGAACCGCACCCTGCTGTGCTTGCCTGGTTGGACGAGCAGGTTGCCGAAACGCTTTTCATTTCCAGCGTGACTGTTGCGGAGATCTTGTTTGGTATCGGCGCGCTGCCGGCTGGGCGGCGAAAGCAACGGCTCGCCGCAGTGTTCGATGAGATACTTCCGTTGTTTGAGGGCCGAATTCTCGCCTTCGACACCGACGCTGCCCGCCATTACGCTGATCTTGCCGTTGCGGCCCGCAAGGTTGGCAGCGGATTTCCCACGCCGGACGGCTATATTGCCGCTATTGCGACCGCGCGCGGGTTCGCCGTGGCAACTCGAGATGCTAGTGCCTTCAACGCGGCGGGGATACCAGTGATTGATCCTTGGGTAGATCGGCTCTGAACGAGAGTCTCGCGCTCTCGGAATTTGCTTGTCGTCGATATTTCACTTCGGCCGGCCTAGGCCAGGTGTGTCTGCCACATGTTCAGGGCCGAGCCGATGGCCATGTGCATGTCGAGGTATTGGTAGGTGCCCAGGCGGCCGCCGAACCAGACCCCTTGCTCCTGGGCCACTAGTTCCCGGTATTGCAGCAGGATTTCCCGGTCGGCGGGGGTGTTGATGGGGTAGTAGGGCTCATCGTCGCCTGCGGCAAAGCGCGAGTATTCCCGCATGATGACGCTGCGGTCTGCCGGGTAGCGGTCGGTGCGCTCGGGGTGGAAGTGCCGGAACTCGTGGATGCGGGTGAACGGGATGTCGGCGTCGGGGTAGTTCATGACGCTGGTGCCCTGGAAGTCGCCGGTCGCCACTACTTCGCGCTCGAAGTCTAGGGTGCGCCAGGAGAGCTTACCTGCCTGGTAGTCGAAGTAGCGATCCAGCGGGCCGGTGTAGACCACTGGCACCTGGCCCGCCACCGCGTCCTTGTGCGCAGGCTGGGATGAATCGAAAAAGTCGGTGCCGAGGCGCACCTCAATGCGGGGATTATCAACCATGCGGTTCAGCCAGGCGGTGTAGCCGTCGGTTGGCAGCCCCTCCCAGCGGTCGGAGAAGTAACGGTTGTCGTAGGTATAGCGCACCGGCAGTCGGCTGATGATCTCAGCGGGCAGCTCGCGCGGGTCGGTCTGCCACTGTTTCGCGGTGTAGTCGCGGATGAACGCCTCATACAGCGGCCGGCCAATCAGCGCGATGCCTTTTTCTTCAAGGTTGCGGGCGGTGGCCGGATCGAACTCGCTGGCCTGTTGTTTGATCAGCGCGCGGGCCTCGTCTGGGCTGTAGGCGGCGTTGAAGAACTGGTTGAAGGTGCCCAGGTTGATCGGCAGGGGATACACCACGCCGCGATGGTTGGTGTAGACGTGATGCTGGTAGGACGTGAAGCTGGTGAACTGGTTGGCGTAATTCCAGACACGCTCGTTGGAGGTGTGGAACAGGTGCGCGCCGTAGGTGTGGACCTCGATGCCGGTGTCTGGGTCGATCTCGGAATAGGCGTTGCCGCCTAGGTGGGGGCGGCGTTCCAACACCACGACATTCCGTCCGGTGTTCGCTGCTCGTTCTGCAATGGTGAGTCCGAAGAAACCAGATCCGACGACTAACAGGTCCATGACATTCCCCCTCTGGCCAAGTGCCTGCGTGGTGGTGCCACAAGCCTATGCCATGTGGGATCGCTTGGCAGGGCAAGAGCCAAGCCGTTGCGAATGCGGCGAGTTCACACATGCGTCCAGGCGGTGGTAGCATCGGTGTCTGTTCCTGGGGCTATGGCGCAGTTGGTAGCGCGTCTCGTTCGCAATGAGAAGGTCAGGGGTTCGAATCCCCTTAGCTCCACCATTGCGTGCTTACGCGAAACTTTGCCGTAGTAGATGTGGTTTTCACCCCTTGAGGTTTGTCCTTGAGAGAGTGTTTTTGGTGCTTCTGTCCCACTTCAGGCAATCCCAAGACTCGGTTTCTATCTAAGAACTACGATCGGCCTACTAGCAATTAGTCACGCTGAGGGCGTATAGGCTGCCAAACGTATTCTGGCATCGTGTCCCTCTCGGCCGATCCCAGAGACCGTGAGAGTCGACAAGACTTTGAGCAGATGGCGTGACGTGTTCCTGGCTCGATTAACCACGTGCTGCGTTGCCAACTGGGGTACCGAAGTGCGAATGGTCTCATCGAGCCTGCCAGACGCATCGCCAGAGGCTACCGCAACCCCCACAACTACCGCCTCAGAATGCTCCTCACCAGAGGCAAAACCTCGATTTCAGCTCTGGCTACCCCCTACCGACCTACGTCGTGTCTCGGCGGTGTTGGTTCAACGCCTCAGCCACCTCGGCAACATTTCGAGGAGCACCCGGCAAGCCAAGGATCTCCAACAGCTCTAACGGCCACGGACGGGTGACCCCAGCCCTGTAACAAGATCCGCGTCTGCCAGCACCTCGGCCACGGGACCCTGAGTGATCACACCGTCAAGCATGATGGCAGCTTGATCTGCCCAATCGAGTGCGAAGGGAATGTCGTGCGTAGCGATCAGCATCCCCGTGCCCAGCCCGTTCAACCGCTCAAGGGCCTGTACCATGTCGGCGATGCCCCGGGCATCCAGCCCGGCTGTGGGTTCGTCCAGCAACAGCACCGCAGGGCGCATCGCGACCGCACCGGCAGTGGCGACCCGCTTTCGCTCACCGTAGGAAAGGTGATGTGTGGCACGTTCGGCTAGGTGGGTAACGCCCAATAGTGCTAGGGCCTCCTCGACCCGGGCCCGCACCGTGTCGGCATCCAACCCCTGGTTCATCGGCCCGAACGAAACATCCTGCGTGACATCGGCAGAGAACAATTGGTCGTCTGGATCCTGCAGAACGAGCTGCACGACCGAACGATGTGCGCGCAGGGCGCGCTTGTTATCAGCGAGCGGTACCCCGTCGACGCACACGTCGCCGGACTTGCCTCTCATGGCCCCCGACAGGCATCTCATCAAGGTGGTCTTACCACAACCGTTGGCGCCTAGAAGCACCACCCGGGCTCCCGGAGGCACCTCAATGGATGCTTCTTTGAGCACCTGTTCTCGTCCGGGATAGCCGGCGATCAAGTCTGTGGCAGAAAGTCTTACCGAATCAACCATGCGAAAATCCATATCAGGGCCAGGGTTAGGCCAGCCGAAATCATAAATCGTGTCGAAGGGGCCTGCTTTGGCGGGAGAGTGGTCAGCGCCACCTCATAACCGCGTCCAGCCAGGCCCTGCTGTAGCCGGTCTGCGTGAGCCCAAGAGCGAAGCAAGACCGAACCCATAAGGCCAGCGACAGCCCGCCACTGGCCAACAAATCGCTCCCACCTATTGCTCTCCCCGAGAGAGAACTTGGCGCCTCCCAGCCGGGCTGCTTGCGCCTCACGAATCGAAAACACCGAAGCCAACAGGCCAAACAGCAGCCGGTACATCAACGAGGCGATATCGAGCAACGCGTCCGGAACCCGTAGCCGCCGCAGCCAGGTGAGCAGGTCAACCATCGGTGTGGTCATCGCCAGAACGAAGATCGATAGAGTGCCGGAGATGCC
>PDWI01003738.1_pt1 | contig 21148 bp, 22 predicted proteins | sample 1430891 | NCBI WGS metagenome assembly PDWI01 (sample SAMN01162508, study PRJNA174530) | Oral metagenome, whole genome shotgun sequencing project. | biome: Marine environment; feature: Marine mammal; material: Swab sample of the gingival sulcus; isolation source: swab sample of gingival sulcus... | reverse complement strand
GATATAAAAAGTCCACAGTGTTACTATTATTATAATAAAAAATATAAAAACGGAAAGGAGAGTATGGTGTATTTAGTTGATAAATATATCATACAAGAACGATATGTTAAAGGTAATTGCAGCTTGTGGTAATGGAATGGGCTCAAGCATGATGATTAAAATGAAGATTGAGAAAGTTTTAAGCGAACTTGGAATTGAACATGAAGTTTATCATGCAAGTGTAGGTCAGGCTAAAACAGAAGCAAAAGACTATGACTTAGTAATAGTTTCAGCTATGTTTGTTGAAGAATTTGAAGGACTGCCAAACACTAAGGTTGTTGGTCTTAGAAACTTACTTTCAGAAGATGAAATTAGAGAGAAAGTCAGTGAAGTATTATAAAAAATAATTTTTAGAGGCTTAGGAGAATAGTTTTTATTCCTAAGCCTTTATAAACTTATTTTTAATATAGAAAAGTATAGAATGGAGAAAAAATGTATACCTTGAAGAAAAATCCTATAGGGATTTATGAAAAAGCAATACCCAATATGTATGATTGGGCAGATAAAATAAGAATAGCAAAAAAAGCAGGTTTTGATTTTATAGAAATGTCGATAGATGAGTCCGATGTAAGACTCGATAGACTATATTGGTCAAAGGAACAAAGAACATATCTTAGAAATTTGCTTTTTGAAAATGACTTCTACATAAATTCGATTTGTTTAAGTGGACACAGAAAGTTTCCTTTTGGGTCAAAGGATGAAGAAAAGAAAAAAAGAGCTTATGAGATAATGGACAGAGCTATTGCCTTGGCAAGGGATTTGGGTGTGAGAAATATACAATTAGCGGGATATGATGTTTATTATGAAGAATCTGATGAAAAGACATTGGAAGCTTTTATTGAAGGATTAAGATATAGTGCGAATAAAGCAATGCAAGCGGGTGTAATGCTTTCTATAGAGATAATGGATACACCGCTATGCGGAACTATTTCGAGAACTTTGGAATTTATAAAGCAGGTTGATAGCAAGTGGCTAAATATTTACCCTGACCTTGGGAATTTAACGCAGTGGGCTAGTGACCCAGCGAGTGAACTTGACTTAGGTTTTAAGTATATTATGGGTATTCACCTTAAAGACACTAAACCTGATGTGTTTAAATGTGTGCCATTTGGTGAGGGTACTGTTGAGTTCGAAACTTTATTTAAAAAGATAAAAGAACTTGATTATTACGGACCATATTTAATAGAAATGTGGGCAGATAATGAAGTTTATAATGATGTTGATTCTGTTGTTAAAAATATTAGTGATGCAAAACAGTGGTTAATAAATAAATCAGGTGGTGTTTTATGTTAGAAAGAATTGAAAAATTAAAAAAAGAAGTATTTGATGCGAATTTAGAACTTGTTAAGCAAGGATTAGTTATATATACTTGGGGAAATGTCAGTGCTATAGATAGAGAGAGTGGTTTAGTTGTTATTAAACCGAGTGGTGTAGATTATGCTACAATGAAAGTAGAAGATATGGTAGTATTAAATTTAGATGGAGAGAAAGTTGACGGTGACTTAAACCCTTCTTCAGATACACCAACCCACTTAGAATTATATAGAAGATTTGATGATATTAACGCTGTTGTTCATACACATTCGCAGTGGGCGACTTCGTGGGCGCAAGCGGGTAGAGATATACCTTGCTATGGCACAACGCACTGTGACTATTTTTATGGAGGGATTCCATGCGCTAGAATGCTTACAGACGAAGAAATTAAAGGCGAGTATGAACTAAATACGGGTAAGGTTATTGTCGAAACTTTAGAAGATCGAGGAATCAAGGCGAGTGAGGTACCTGGAATATTGATTTTTAATCATGGTCCATTTGCTTATGGTAAAAATGCAAGTGATGCTGTTCATAATGCAAAAGTAATGGAGGAAGTTGCGAAAATGGCATTTAGAGCGGAGGTGTTAAGACCTGAACTCAATCCAGTAAAACAAACTCTTCTTGACAAGCATTATTTAAGGAAACATGGAAAGAATGCATATTACGGACAAGGAAAATAAATGAGTAATAAAGAATTTCAGTTAATGGTTGATGTAGCGGTTGATTATTATTTAAAAGGCAAAACTCAAAGTGAAATATCGACAGATCATTATATCTCTAGACCTAAGGTAAGTAGAATATTAAAAAAAGCTAGAGAAAATGGTATAGTAGAAATAAAAATAAACTATGATAATGGTAATTTTAATAAGTTGCAAAGAGATGTGAAGAGGTTATTCAATGTAAAGAATATTTACATAGTCCCTACTTTATCTAATTATGACGAAACTCTGGAGGAAGTTTGTAAAAAAGCTGCTGAAAAGTTAAATTCAAATATTAAAGATGGCATGACGGTCGGTGTTTCTTGGGGGCGTAGTCTTAGAACTGTTGTTAAATATATTAAACAGAAGAGTTATAACGGAGTCAATATAGTAGAACTATTCGGAACATTAGACTATCATACGGATTTCAATGCAATAACGAATGCGAGCACAGAACTATCGGACAAGTTGGGTGCGAGACTTTATCCGCTTCCTGTGCCTATTTATATTAATGATAAGCGAGCTAGAGATACAATCAAAAGAACGCCACTAGTGGCGAGTACGCTTAAAAAAATAGATGATGTAGATATGATATTAACTTCACTTGGAACAGTCTCTTCAAGTGCTAAATCTGTTTTTTGGGATAGCTATCCAGATAATGAAATCAAACTTCGCGTTCAGGAAAAGTCAGGCGTAGGATTTATTTTAGCTCACTTTTTTAATATCAATGGAGAATTTTTGGATTTGAGTTGTAATGAAGAACTGATAGGAATATCGAAAGAACAGATTAAGAAAAAACCAATATTTTTGCTTTGTGCTGGTGTAAAGAAAGCGAAGGCTTTGTATGGTGCATTGAGGAGTAGGATGGTAGATACTTTGGTTTGTGATGAGGAAATTCTCAAAAAGGTTCTTGATTATAATGATATTTATTATTCTATTGAACGTGATGGATATTAAAAAATTTGATAGACTATAATTTTTTGATAAATTATCAAAAAAACGTGTTGTTTTATCTGAAATATGATAGGATAACACGTTTTTTTCTGCATATAAATCATAAAATCATATTTAATATTTTTTTAATAAAATTATTCTTGACAAAGTTCAATATAGAATGTAATATATTTGTATTAGCACTCTTTGAAATTGAGTGCTAACGAACCGATTGAGTATCTTAGGTGAGTTTATGAATTTAGATGAAAGAAAAGTTAAAATATTAGAGGCTATTATTTCAAATTATTTAGCGACAGCTGAACCAGTGGGTTCAAGAACTATTTCTAAAAATTATGATTTAGGAATTTCGCCTGCGACTATAAGAAATGAAATGAGCGATTTAGAGGACTTAGGTTTTATAGTTCAACCACATACTTCTGCGGGAAGAATTCCTTCGGACAAGGGATATAGACTCTACGTCGATATGCTTATGAATGAAGAAAAACTTCAGATGGTAAAACTTGAACAAGTTAATTCACTTATAGCTTCAGCTAATAGAATAGAAAACCTTTTAATGGAAATAGCAAATGTTCTTGCTGAAAGAACTCATCTTACCGCGGTTGTTTCGAAACCACGATATGAAAGAAGTTCAGTAAAAAAGCTTTCACTTATCTTGGTTGATAAAAGGAAGGTATTGGCGGTAATTGTTACAGATGGAAATATAACAAGTAATTTTATTTTTGATATTGAACATGATATCAAAAAAAGGCAACTTGATGCGATAGCAGTTTTGCTTAACGATAAGCTTACAGGATTAGAAGTCGAGCAGATTAATCTTCCTTTAATAGAGGATTTGAAATCAGTTGTAGGACAGCATGTCGAAGTTGTTAATAAGGTGTTGGAAGCGATTTTCAAATCGGTTAAGAATCGTGAAGGTACAGATATTTATACAAGTGGAACAATAAATGTTTTGAAAAAACCTGAATTCAGAGATTTTGAAAAGGCGAGTAGCTTAATTGAAGCTTTTGAGAAGAAAGATAGCTTAAGAGAACTTTTGCTCAGTGCAGAGCATGATGACTATGAAGAAGGCAATCGGATAACGGTTAAGATAGGCTCGGAAAATGGTATAGAAGCTATGAAAGAATGTAGTTTGATTACGACTTCCTATCATATAAATGGCAAGCCGTTAGGAAAGATTGGGGTTATCGGTCCTAAAAGAATGGATTATGAGAATGTTATTAAGTCACTTAAGTGCTTAATCAAAGAGATAGAAAATAAGATGAATAGCACATGATGGTATAGAAAGGAAAAGTAATGGGAAAAAAGAAAGAAAAAGAAGACATCATCAAAGAAACACCTGAGTCTGAAGAAGTAAATGCTGAAAATGTAAGTGAATCTTTGGACGAAGAAAAAAAGGAAAGTGTTGTTGATGAAAAAAAAGTAGATGCAGACGAAGAACTTATAAAGTTAAAAGATGCAGCCATTGCTAAGTTAAATGACCAGATTAAAAGAAACATGGCTGAATTTGACAACTTTAGGAAGAGAAGTGCAAAAGAAAAATCACAGATGTTTGAGTTAGGAGCTAGTGGAGTTGTTGAAAAATTACTTCCAGTAATTGATAATTTCGAAAGAGCGATGAGTGTAGATAGCTGTGATGGTGATGATAACGGATTCAAAAAGGGTATTGAACTAATTTATAAACAGTTTTTAGATACTTTAGACCAATTAGATGTAAAAGAAATAGAAGCGTTACACAAACCATTTGACCCTAATTTACATCATGCAGTTGCTCATGAAGTGAGTGATGAATATGATGAAAACATAGTTATAAATGTTATGCAGAAGGGTTATACATATAAAGACAAAGTAATACGTTATAGTATGGTTAGTGTTGCGAATTAAAGATAAAGGAGAAGAGAATTATGGGAAAAATAATAGGAATTGACTTAGGAACAACAAACTCATGTGTTTCAGTAATGGAAGGTGGAAAGCCAGTAGTAATAACAAATCAACAAGGTGCTAGAACAACGCCATCAATCGTAGCTTTTGCAAAGAACGATGAGAGATTAGTTGGTGAACAAGCTAAAAGACAAGCAATTACAAATCCAGATAAAACTATTCTTTCGATCAAAAGAGAGATGGGAACAAACTACAAAGTAGATATAGATGGTAAGAAATATTCTCCACAAGAAATTTCAGCGATGATACTTCAAAAGTTAAAGAAAGATGCTGAAGAATATCTTGGAGAAAGCGTATCAGAAGCAGTTATTACTGTACCTGCTTACTTCAATGACAGCCAAAGACAAGCAACTAAAGATGCTGGTAAAATCGCTGGATTAGAAGTTAAACGTATTATTAATGAGCCAACTGCAGCAGCGCTTGCATATGGACTTGACAATGAAAATGAACAAGTAATTATGGTTTATGACCTTGGTGGTGGAACATTCGACGTATCAATCATCGAAATCGGTGATGGAGTTCTTGAGGTTCTTGCTACAAGTGGTAATAACCACCTAGGTGGAGATGACTTTGACAAAAGAGTGATTGACCACTTGGTAGCTGAATTTAATAAGACAGAAGGGATTGATTTAACTAACGATAAAATGGCTATGCAACGTCTTAAAGAAGCTGCTGAGAAAGCTAAGATTGAGCTTAGTCAAGCAACAACAGCAACAGTTAACCTTCCTTTCATAACTGCTACTCAAGAAGGTCCAAAGCACATGGATATTACAATTACTAGAGCTAAATTTGATGAACTTACAAGTGATTTAGTAAAAGCCACTATCGGGCCAGTAAATCAAGCTTTAAAAGATGCTGGAATCAAAGCTAGTGATTTAGATAAGGTATTATTAGTTGGTGGTTCAACTCGTATTTTAGCAGTACAAGAAGCTGTTAAGGGACTTACTGGAAAAGATGCTTTTAAGGGTATAAACCCTGATGAGTGTGTTGCGATTGGTGCTGGTATTCAAGGTGGTAAACTTGGTGGTGAAGCAGGAGCTGGAGACATCCTTCTTCTAGATGTTACTCCACTTAGCCTTGGTATTGAAACGCTTGGTGGTGTAGCTACTAAACTTATTGAGAGAAATACTACTATACCTACAAATAAGAGTCAAATTTTCTCAACAGCAGAAGATAATCAACCAGCAGTTGATATTCATGTTGTTCAAGGTGAGAGAGAGTTTGCAAGAGACAATAAAACTCTTGGTAGATTTAAGCTTGATGGTATTCCAGCAGCAAGACGTGGTGTTCCACAAATTGAAGTAACATTTGACATTGACGCTAATGGTATTGTTAAGGTTTCGGCTAAAGACCTTGGAACAGGAAAAGAGCAAAACATAACAATTACAGCAAGCACAAACTTAAGTGATGCTGATATTGATAAAGCCGTTGAAGAAGCTGCTAAATTTGAGGCAGAAGATAAAAAGCGTAAAGAAAATATTGATACTAGAAACGAGGCTGAAGGACTTACAGTTCAAGTTGAGCAATCAATAAAAGAACTTGGAGATAACTTAGATGCTAACGATAAAGCAACACTAGAAGCAGAAAATCAAAAGCTTAAAGATGTCCTTGCTAAATCTAAAATTGAAACTATGACTGATGCAGATGTTGAAGAAATAAGAGCTGCAAAAGAAAGTTTGACAAGTGTTTTCCAAGAGATTTCACAAAAATTATATCAAGCAGCAAGTGCAGCACAACAAGCGGCAGGTGCTGACCAAAATATGGGTGGGAATGCAGGTTCAAACCCAGAAGATGATGTGATTGACGCAGAATTTACTGAGAAGTAAAATAAATATATAATTAATGCATTATCATGGGAACGTTCATTTTGGGCGTTCCCGTAAGTGCGATATAAGAAGAGACAAATATAATCGAGAGGAAGAAAAATGGCAAACAAAAGAGACTACTATGAAGTTCTCGGGGTAGGAAAGAATGCTACGGACGCTGAGATAAAAAAAGCATATAGAAAGTTAGCGAAGAAGTACCATCCAGATATGAATTCGTCAAGTAAAGAGAGCGAAGAAAAGTTCAAAGAAGCTACAGAAGCGTATGAGGTTTTAAGTGATAAACAAAAAAGAAGCACTTATGATCAATTTGGGCATGCTGCCTTCCAACAAGGTGGTGCAGGTGCCGGTGGATTTTCAGCTGGTGGTTTTACAGATATGGGTGATATTTTTGGAGACATCTTTGGAGATATTTTCGGAGGTGGATTCAGCGGAGGTTCTAGTCGTAGTAGAAGAAATGCTCCTATGAAAGGTGCCAATGTTACTACAAGCATAAGAATAAGTTTTGAAGAGGCTGTTTTTGGTTGTGAAAAAGATATAATTGTAAATTCACTAGACCATTGTCATACTTGTGGTGGAAATGGTGCAAAAGCAGGGACTCATCCTGAAACTTGTACGCACTGTAATGGAACAGGTCAGGTAACAGTTACAAGACAAACAATGCTAGGAGCTATGCGTTCGACTTCTCCATGTTCATATTGTAGTGGAAGTGGTAAGATTATTAAAGATAAATGTGATACTTGTCACGGTACTGGTAAAGAGAGAAAGAAGAAGACTATTTCAGTTAGTATCCCAGCAGGAATAGATAATGGACAATCCATAAGAGTTGCTGGAAAAGGTGAGGCTGGTATTAATGGTGGCCCTTATGGTGATGTTATATTATCAGTTAGTGTTAGTCCTCATGATAAATTTATCAGGGAAGGTTATGACATATACTACACACTTCCTCTTAGTCCAGCAGAAGCAGCACTTGGCAAAGAAGTTGTAATTCCGTCTATAGATGGTGAAAAAAATTATAAAATTGAAGGCGGCACACAGACAGGAACTAAAATTAGGTTTAGAGGTAGTGGAGTTCAGCACCTACAAAGCAGGTATAGAGGTGACCAGTATGTAATTGTTAAAGTTGTTACACCTAATAAGTTAAGCAAAAAAGAAAAAGAACTTTACGAAGAACTTTTAAAACTGCAAGATGGAGATGTTAGCGAAGCTTCTTCTAAGAAAAAGTGGTTTTGGGAGTAAAAATTATGGATTATAAAGTTTTGAGTATAAAAATAAAGGCTAGGGCTGTAGATGCCTTAGTCTTTCATTTAAGTGAAATTGATATTGATAGTGTTGAAATAGTTGATAATCAAATACTTGACTCTGATCTAGAGGAAACTTTTTCTTATTTAAGTGATATCGAAAGCAAGGTAGAAGAAGGCTATTCTATTGTAAAATGTTATTTTGAACCAGAAACTGAAGTAAAAGATTATGTTCAAAAAGTAAACGATATAATAAAAGAACTTGAATCTTTCTTTGAAATAGGTCAATATAGCATAACATCCGATGAAGTTGAAGATGATTACTTAAATAATTGGAAACAGTATTATAAAGTAATAGAAATTGTTAATCTTGCTATAGTTCCAGAATGGGAAGAATACTCTGGTACTAAGGAAATGATTAAGATTGAGCCGGCCTATGCCTTTGGTTCTGGAAGCCATGAAACAACTCTAATATGCTTAGAACTTATGCAAAAAATGGGCTTAAAAGGTAAGTCAGTAGTTGATGTAGGTTGTGGAAGTGGGATTCTTTCAATAGCTGCTCATAAACTTGGAGCCAAGAATATTACTGCAATAGATATAGATGAACTTGCAATTAAATCTAGTACACATAATTTTGAATTGAATAATGTATCTGATAAAATAAAATTAGTCTTGGGAAATCTTTTAGATAATGTTGACGATGGCTTTGATGTTATAGTTTCTAACATTGTTATTAATGTATTAAAGAATATGAAAGAAGATCTTAAAAAGAGACTTAATAAAGGTGGAATTATTATTTTATCAGGTATCTTGGAAAGTCAAAGTGAAGATTTGATTAAAGAATTTGGAGAAGATTTTACCATTATAGAAAGAAAATTTATGGGTGAATGGCAAGGAGCAGTGCTAAGGTATGAATAGGTTTTTTGTAGATTATCCTTTAGTTAGTGATAGTTTCTTTATTGATGGAGATAATTTTAAACATATTAATAATGTCTTAAGGATGCAAATTGGAGAAAAAATTGAGATTTGTCAATTTGGAGCTTGTTATCTATGTGAAATTGATAGTATAAATAAAAAAGATTTAACTGCTAAAGTTGTTAAAAAATACGAGCACACAAATGAATTAAAAGCTAAAATAAGAATTTTTCAAGGACTTCCTAAAAAGGATAAGATGGAGTTAGTCATCACTAAGTGTATAGAGCTTGGGGTTGATGAGATTTTCCCTGTTCATATGGATAGAAGTATAGTGAAATACGATAATAAAAAGAAAAAAAACAAGATTACTAGATGGTTAAAACTTGCTCTTTCAGCTTCAATGCAAAGCAAAAGAGATAAGGTTGTTAGTATTGGAGACATAAAGACTTTAAAAGCGTATGAGAATGAACTAAAAGATTGCGATAAATTAATTGTTCTCTACGAAAATGATTCACAGTATGGTTCATTAAAAACATTTTTGTCAAGTATTGAAAAGTATGATACAATTAATGTCGTTATAGGTCCTGAAGGTGGAATTAGTGAGGCCGAGATTGAATATCTACTTTCTATTGGTGCAAGCACTATGTCTTTGGGGCGTAGAATACTTAGAACGGAAACGGCTGGCCTTGCTTTTATGAGTTGTGCATCTGTTTTCTTAGAGGATTAGAATGGAAATATATTTTGATAATGCAGCCACTACAAAACCGACTGAAGCAGTAGTAAATGTAGTGGCTCAAACTATGATAAATGAATACGGGAATCCTTCTTCAGCACATATTAAAGGTATGGAGGCTGAAAACATCTTGAAGGATGCTAGAAAAGAATTAGCTTGCTTTATATCTTCAAAAGATGATGAAATAATTTTCACTTCAGGAGGAACAGAGAGCAATAATTTGGCCTTGAGTGGATTTGCTTATAGAAATAGAAGAAGTGGAAATAAAATAATTCTTTCTCCGATAGAGCATCCATCAATGCTTTCACAAGTAGAACTTTTAAAATCACATGGATATGAAGTTCTATTTACTCCTTTAGATAAAAATGGTCTAGTTGATTTGAAAAAACTAGAAGAAATAATTGATGATGATGTTATATTACTTTCTGTGATGTATGTAAATAACGAAATTGGAATTAAGCAAAATATAGCGGGTATTTCTAAGTTAACTAAGACTAAGAATTCTAATATCGTAGTTCATAGTGATATGGTGCAAGCTTTTGGTAAACTTAAGATTAATGTAAAAGATTTAGGCGTTGATATGCTTAGTATTAGCGGACATAAATTTCATGGTCCAAGAGGTGTTGGTGCTCTGTATGTTAGAAAGGGTGTTAAGTTGGAAAGTCTTGTGAAAGGTAGCTCACAACAATATGGACTTAGGGCAGGTACTGAAAATGTTCCAGCTATTGCTGGAATGATTGAGGCTGCTAAGGAAGTATATAATGATTTTTCTAATAAGCAAGAAAAGTTTAGTATATTAAAAGAAAGTTTAGTGTCCAGCTTAGAAAAGATAGATGAAGTATTTTTCTATGTTGATAATGATGTTTGTGCTGACCACATAGTAAGTTTTGGTATAGAAAACATAAGAAGCGAAGTCATGTTGCATGCTCTTGAAGATAAGGGGATTTATGTATCTAATGGAGCAGCTTGCTCTTCTAAAAAGAAAAAGAAAAAAGGAACTTTATCAGTACTTGGAGTAGAAGACAATAGAAGTGAGACAGCCATAAGGGTTAGTTTTAACTCAGATAATACAGTAGAAGAAATAAATTATTTTGTGGATGAATTAGAGAAACTTATAAAGATATTAAAAAGGTATGTTAGGAAGTAAAATGGAAAAAGGATTATTAATTAAGTATGGAGAACTTGCGTTAAAAGGTAAAAATAGATACCTTTTTGAAAATAAATTGCTTAAGCATATAAAGGCTTCGCTTAGTGGTATTGGTCATTATAACGTTTTTAAAGAACAGGGTAGGATAATTGCTGTTTTAGATGATGATTGTGACGTAAATGAAGCAGTTTCAAGAATACAAAAAATATTTGGTATTATAGGTATTAGTCCTGTTTATATATTAGATGACAATGGTTTTGAAAATATTGTTGAATTAAGCAAAGACTTTTTAAATAATTATTATGAAGATTTGAATACCACATTTAAAGTAGTAGCAAAGAGGGCTGATAAAAAATATCCTATGGACTCTATGGAAATATGTAGGGAGCTTGGAGCAAGACTTTTAGAGGCTGACTTAGGACTTAGTGTTGATGTGAAAAAACCAGAAATTGCTCTTAATGTAGAAGTTAGAACTAAGACTTATATTTATAGTAGCGTTTACAAAGGACTTGGGGGTATGCCAGTTGGAACAAACGGTAAGGCTATGCTGCTACTTTCTGGTGGAATTGATAGTCCTGTTGCAGGGTATCTAATGAATAAAAGAGGTGTGTATGTTGAGGCGGTTTATTTTCACGCACCTCCTTATATTAGTGAGAGAGCAAAGCAAAAGGTGGTTAGTCTTGCGAAAATACTTTCAAGGTATAATGGACCTTTTAAGTTACACGTAGTTCCTTTTACTGATGTTCAATTAGCTATATATGATAGAGCTCCTCATGAGCAATTAACAATAATAATGAGAAGATATATGATGAAAATTGCTGAACATATAGCAAATGAAAGAAAAGCAAAAGCTTTGGTAACGGGTGAGAGTATAGGTCAGGTCGCCAGTCAGACAATAGAAAGTCTTGCTGCGACAAATGATGCTACTGATTTACCAGTATTTAGACCTCTCGTATCTTTCGATAAGATTGATATAGTTAGAATCTCAGAAAAGATAGATAGCTATGAGACTTCAATTCTTCCTTATGAAGATTGTTGTACAATATTTGTTGCTAAACATCCTGTAACTAAACCTAGATTAGATGCTGTTAAGAGGTATGAATCAAGACTTGGTGATGATTTTGATAGTTTGGTTCAAAAAGCTATAGAAGACACAGAAGTAATAGAAATTAGCGAATAAAAAAAGAGCAAAATATACCTTTTGTATCGTATATTTTGCTCGAATCATTATTTAACTAAAAATTCGTCGATTTGTTTAAGTAAGTCTTCGCAATTTCTGTCATCATGTATCGTTAGTCCGATGTTTTGGTTTAAGTCAAGTGAAAATATTCCCATAATAGATTTTGCATCTATTATGTATCTTCCACTACTTAAGTCAAATTCACCGTCGTATCCAACAACAATGTTTACGAAACGTTTAACTTTATCGATAGAGTTTAAGCATATATCTACTTTCTTCATCTCACACCTCCGTGCCTAAATAATACATTGAGCTAGTTTAAAAGTCAAGTACAGTATAAATACACTTATAAAACTTTCAGAAAAAATATATAATTTAGGTGTATACTAAGATTATTCAATAAAATATAAATGAGAAAACGAATGGAAAATAAAACAGTAGCGGCCGTTACACTTGGCTGTAAATTAAATCAATATGAAACAGATAAAATGTTAGATAGCTTTGTAAAGTCAGGTTATAAGGTGAATGACTTTAATGAAAAAAGCGATATATATCTAATAAATACTTGTACAGTAACTAATATGGCTGATAAAAAATCAAGACAGCTTATTTCAAGAGCAAAGAAAATGAACGATTCGGCTTTAGTAGTAGCGGTAGGATGTTATGTTGATGTAAGCGAAAATGCTCTTAAATCAAATCATAATATTGACCTTATGGTTAAAAATAATCAAAAGTATGATATTGTTAAAATTGTTGAAGATAAAATTGGGGAGATTGAAGTCAGGAAGAGTCAGGAAACGTGCAATGTGTTAGGGCATAAAAGAGCTCTTATAAAAATACAAACGGGATGTAATATGTTTTGCTCTTACTGTATTATTCCTTATGCAAGAGGAAGAAGTGAAAGTGTAAACAAGGATTTAATACTTGAGGAAGCTAAAAATTTAGTTGAACTAGGTCATAAGGAAATAGTTATTACTGGAATACACATTGCCTCATTTAGAAATGGTGATTACAGACTTATTGATTTACTAGAAGATTTAAACAAGATATCAGGTCTTGAGAGGATTAGATTAGGCTCCTTAGAACCGACAATAGTTAAAGAAAATTTTGCAAAGAGAATTTCTAAGCTAGAAAAAATTTGCCCTCACTTTCATTTATCTTTACAATCTGGTGATGATGAAGTCTTAAAAAGAATGAATCGAAAATATAAAACAGATGACTTTTTGAAAGCGACTGTCCTATTAAAGAAATACTTTGATAGACCTTCTATTACTACAGATATAATCGTGGGGTTTAATGGCGAAAGTGACAAATCTTTTGAAAATACACTTAAATTCGTGAAAAATATTAAATTTTTTGATATACACGTTTTTAAATATTCCAAAAGAAAGGGAACTAAAGCTGAGAGTTTTACTGATGATGTTGATGGAAATATTAAAAATAGAAGAAGTGAGATTTTGATTTCACTAAAAAATGATATAATAGAAGAAAATGTTATGAGTTTTATGAATCAGACAGAAGATGTTTTGATAGAAGAAGAGATAGAGATAGATGGCAGAAAATATTATACGGGCTATACTATGAGATACCTAAAAGTGTATTTAGAAAAAAGTGATAAAATTTTGCTTAACGATATTGTAAGAGTTAAGATATTTGATAGAATAAAAGATGGAGTTATTGCGAGTATTATTTAAGGAGAAATTATGAAAATAGGACAATTTTCAGAAACTTTTTTGCCTATAGTCGATGGGGTTGGGAGAGTTGTATATAGTTATGCTGAAACACTTGCAAATATGGGACATGAATGCTACGTTATTACACCAGATGCAAATACGGGGTTTAGAGGAAAGTATCCCTTTGAAATAATTGATTTCTATGGTTTTCAAGTTATTGGAGCGAATCAGTACAAGACCGGAGTTCCTACTTTTGATTTTCATTATGGAAGAAGAATAAAAAAAGTTGAGTTTGACATAGTGCATGCACATTCACCATTCTTAACCGGATATGAGGCATTAAGACTTAAAAAATCAAGAAAAATTCCATTAGTCGCAACTTTTCATTCTAAATATTATGATGATTTTTATAAGGCAACAGGTGTCAAATTTTTTTCTGATATGGGTGTTAAAGCTGTTGTGAACTTTTATAATAGTTGTGATGAAGTTTGGGCTGTCAGTAAATCGACTGCGGATGTACTTCATGATTATGGATATGAGAAAGAAATTTTTATCATGGAAAATGGTACAGCTATACACGAACAAAATGTTGCGTGGGAAGAAAAGGCAAGGCAGGTGTATGACATACCTAAGAATAAGACTATTTTACTTTTTGTAGGTCAGATTAATTTTAAAAAGAACTTAAGAAGAGTTGTTGAAGCAATGAATATTATATGTAAAGATAGCGATGACTATCATCTAATTTTAGCTGGCCAAGGACCTGATAGGGGCGAGATAGAAAGTATGATAGTAAATATGCAAATTACTGACAATGTCACTTTTACTGGACATGTAACAGAGACTGACTTGCTGTTTGGCTTGTATATGGCTGCTGATTTATTTGTTTTCCCTTCACTATATGATAATGCGCCCATGGTTTTAAGAGAGGCTGCCACTATGGGAACGCCAGCTATTTTAACAGAGGGTAGTTCATCGGCTGAAATATTGGAGCACGCTAAAAATGGATACATTAGCAAGGATGATAGCCATGATTTAGCGGATTTAATACGTAATGTTATAAGTGATAAAGAAGCTTTGAAGATAGTCGGAGAAAACGCTAGAAGGAGTATTCCAATAAGGTGGAACCTGCTTATGGGTAAGGCTTTGGATAGGTATAATCACCTCATAAATTTAAATAAAAATGCTATGTAAAGTAAATATTGTTTTTATAAAAAATATAATTTTATATTTTAAATTTAATGCAATCTTAATTTTGATACTATTGAATTTAAGTATTTATTAGTGTAAAATAGGAATATGCTTTTCTCGATTGAATATTTAAAAGAATTGCAAGCTTAAGTAAATTATAATATTGACAAGAGGAGGAATTTATGCCAGTTTCAAAAGATACATTTTTTTCAAAAAAAATAGTAAATCCTATCAAGCCTGATGCTAAGCATGAACTTGAAGAAGTTTATAGAGCGTTAAAGGAAAAAGGATATGACCCTAAGTCTCAGTTAGTTGGGTATTTTTTATCTGGTGACCCTACTTATATAACAAGTTATAAGAGTGCAAGAAAAAACTTTTGCAAGCTAGAAAGGGATATAATCCTAGAGGAGTTAGTTGCTAGTTATATCAAAAATAACTTAGAGAAATAATGAGATTAATGGCTTTAGATTATGGTGACAAGACGGTTGGAATAGCTATGACTGATATTGATGGTAAGATTTCACAACCTTTTGACACTATTTTTAGGAATAACCCTATTGATGTAAAAGAAACTATAGAAAAAATCTGTGAGTTAATTACTGAATACGAGGTTGATAAGGTGCTTATTGGAATGCCTTATAACATGGATGGTTCAGAAGGTGAAAGGGCAGAAAAAACCAGATGGTTCAAAAAGAAACTTTCAAAAAAAATAGATAATGAGATAATTTTTTGCGATGAAAGATTGTCAACTTTTGAAGCTAGCAGTATTCTCGAACAAGGGAATATTAAAAGAGAAAATCAAAAAAAGTATCTGGATAAGATAGCTGCATCTATCATTCTTCAGACATACTTGGATAATAAAGAATAAAGGTGTAGAAAATTATGGAAGAAATTTTATTTCAGGATGTTGATACAGGAGAGCAGATTAAATTTTCTGTACTTGATAGGGTTGAAATATCAAATCAACTTTACCTACTAACAATAGAATCAGATAATAAAAATGCTTTAGATGCTGAGTGTTATATAATGAAGGCTACTTTTGATGATGGTGATGATATGAATTTTGCATTGTTAGAAGATAAATCGGAGATAGAACTGATACAAAATATTTTTAATGAGAGATTAGAGGAATTTGAAATATCCTGATAATGATAATCATTGACATTAATTTAGATATTCAATATACTTTATGTAGATATCAATATCTACATAATAGGAGGAAATTGTATGGATTTTTTTGAAAAATTTGAAAAGACACTAAGGGGAAATGGCTATAAACTAACCAATCAAAGAAGAGTGGTTTTAGAAATTCTCTACAACAGAAAAGGCGAGCATATGACGGCAGAGGATATACATAATATTGTGAAGGTAAATAACCCTGAGATTGGTTTAGCTACAATTTATCGTTCTTTACAATTGCTTACAGAACTCGACTTAGTAGATACATTGCATTTAGATGATGGTATAGTTAGATATGAAATACACTGTGATGAAGAAGGTCACAGACATCACCATTTAATATGCGATGTTTGCGGTTCAATTTCAGAAGCTAATGATGATATGCTTGATGAAATAGAGAAAAATTTAGAAAAGAGATATGGATTTAAAGTAAAAAATCATGTTGCTAAGTTTTATGGAACTTGCAAGGAATGTTATAATAAAGAGGTAAATATTGACAGATAATAGTAACATAAAAAAAGTAAAGATAATGCCAATCGGCGGGTTAGAACAGATTGGTATGAATATCACCTTATTTGAATATGAAGATGATATCATAATAGTAGATTGTGGTATAGCTTTTCCAGATGAGGAAATGTTTGGAATTGATTTAGTTATCCCAGACATTGGATATTTAAAAAGTATATCTAGTAGAATAAAGGGTATATTTTTCACACATGGACATGAAGACCATATAGGTGCTATTCCGTTTGTGTTAAAAGAGATAAATGTTCCAATTTACGGGACAAAATTAACAATTGGTTTAATTGAAAATAAATTAAAAGAACATAAAATATTAGATTTAACTGAACGTCATGTAGTAAATTATGGTCAGATTATAAAAGCTGGTAAATTTGAAGTTGAGTATGTTAGGACTAACCACTCCATTCCTGACCCTGCTGCACTAGCTATAAGTACTGAACTTGGTACGATAGTCCATACTGGAGATTTTAAAGTTGACTATTCTCCTATTTATGGAGAACCCATTGACCTTCAAAGACTTGGAGAATTAGGAAAAAAGGGTGTTCTTTTATTAATGGCTGACTCAACTAATGCTGGTAGGGAAGGTTATACAGAATCAGAGAGTTCTGTTGGAAAGTCTTTTAACGAACTTTTTGCTGGATTTAAAGGTAAAAGAATAATAGTTGCAACTTTTGCTTCTAATGTTGATAGAGTTCAGCAGATAATAAATGCTGCATCAATATATAACAGAAAGGTTATTATTGAAGGAAGAAGTATGAAGAATGTTGTAGGACTTGCTATTGACTTGGGTTATATAAAAGTTCCTAAAAACATGATTATTACCTTTGAAGAAATTGAAAATTATAAAGATGGTCAGATTGTAATAATAACTACAGGTTCACAGGGTGAGCCTATGGCAGCTTTGTCTAGAATGGCTTATGATAACCATAGACATATTAGTATTCATGAAAATGACAAGATTATCTTTAGTTCAAAGCCTATTCCAGGTAATGAAAGAAGCGTAAATAGTGTTACGAATGCTCTATATTCTAAAGGTGCAGAAGTGATTATTGAGGACACTCACGTTTCTGGCCATGCGTGTAGAGAAGAACTTAAATTGATACAAACTCTTTTAAAACCAAAGTTTTTTATGCCGATTCATGGTGAAGTTAGTCATTTAATTCAGCATAAAGAAATTGCCTTGGGCTTAGGAATGAAGGAGTCTAATATTGTAATTCTAAAACCTGGTGATGTAACGACTGTTACAAATAATAGTATTGCTATTACTGATCACATTGATACTAAGCCAGTATATGTAGATGGAATCAGCGTTGGTGATGTCGGTAACCTTGTAATTAGGGATAGGCAAAAACTTTCTCAAGATGGTATAGTTACCGTGGTTTTAACTATCTCTAGAGATACTAAAGAATTGCTTGTTCAACCTGAAATAGTAACTAGAGGTTTTGTGCACGTAAAAGAATCTTTTGAGTTGATTGAAGAGTCAAAAAGGGTTATAGAAGAGGCTGTTTTGACTTCTAAAGGCTTTGACTTCAGAGACTATGGAAGTATGAAGAATATTATTAGAAGGTCTCTTAGCGATTTCTTCTGGAAACAGACTAAGAGAAATCCTATGATATTACCAGTTATTAATATTGTGTAGGTTTAGAGCATGAATACTTATGTTGATAAAACAAAAAAATTTATTTTAGAACTTGAAAAGGAAAAAGCTTACATTGATTATGTGAACTACAAAAATATTGTAGAAAAAGATTCAGATTTAAAATCAAAATTAGAGCTTTATATAAAGAGAAGATTTGAAATTCAAGTTGATACTAATTATGGTGCTTATAATTCATATGAACAATTGATTATGTTAAATAGAGAATATCAGGAACTTTTAGCAGAACCCTTAGTTCAGAAATTTTTAAAAGCGGAACTTGAATTTTCAAAGTTGATGGAAGGTGTTTTTGAGGAAATTTCAAATAGCCTACCACTTGACTTATCTTTTCTTAAGTAGGTGACTTATGATAAATAAAATATTAGGAGAAATAATATCCGTCTTATTAAAACTTATATTTATAGCAGTAGCTGTTCTAGTTATTGTAGAATCTAGCAAATGGGCGTATAAGGAAGGTTATAGCATTTTATCTTCAGCAAATAATGGTGAGATTAGAACAGTCTTAATCAGTATTCCTAAAGGTTCAAATACTGAACAAATTGCTAATATACTTCATGATTCTGGCTTGGTGAGTAGTACGCTTTATTTTAGATTTATGTCTAAGCTAAATGGTTTAGAGAATAAGTATCAGTATGGTGAGTATACGCTTTCTACTGCAAATAGCCAAGATGAAATAATGAAGATACTTACAACTGAGGGTGCGAAAAAAGAAGTTAAGCAATTTACCTTAGTTGAGGGTTTGACTTTAGATCAGACTGCAGCCTCGTTAGCAAAGCAAGGGATTTGTTCTAAATCAGATTTTTATGATGCACTTTCAAAAAAATGGGGTTATAATTTTTTAGACTCTATCCCAGAAGAAAGAAAGATAAAGTTTCAGGGTTATATACTTCCTGATACTTATGAAGTGTATGCAGATGCAAAACCTGAACAAGTTATTGGTGTTATATTTGATGAAATGAATAAAATATGGACAGAAGAAAACATTGCGAAAGCTAACTCTATGGGATATACAATAGACCAAATTTTGACAGTTGCTTCAATTATTGAAAAAGAAGTAGTTGATAGAGATGAGCAGGCATTGGTTTCTAGTGTAATTTATAACAGGTTAGACAAGAATATGCCACTTCAGATGTGTTCAACAATTATGTATGTTTTAGAAGTGCCTAGAGATAGACTTTTTTATGAGGATTTGGAAAAAGAATCACCTTATAATACGTATAAGAATATAGGTTTGCCAGTTGGACCAATTTGCAACCCAGGTAAGTCTGCTATATTAGCAGCGCTTGAACCTAAAGATACAGATTATTTATTCTTTGTGCTTAAAGATGATGGTAGTAGGACACATAATTTTAACTCTACCTTAGAAGGTCATAATTCTGATAAACAAAAATATAAAAGAACTTTTAATCCATGATAAAAATCAGAAAAGTCAGATACTTAATTGAATCTGGCTTTTTATATATTAACTTTTGAGATTTTTATTAATAATTTTTTATAAAATGTTGTATTTATCTAAAAATCATTGATTTTTGACTATAAAAATTTGTCTTGAAAGAAAAGATTAAACTATATACCTGTTTTTATTGATTGAATATAAAAATAGTGTTAAAATATTTAAAAAACGTAGTAAAATAATGCACTTGTTGTACAAAATGATCCTAAATTTAAGGAGGAAAATATGAGAAACACATTTAAAAAATTTATGCCACTAACAATATTTGCTTTGGTTCTAGTCTTTGCTTTTACAAAACCAAGTTTTGCATATGAAAACTTTGCTGATTTTAGTCTATCAGATGATGGTGAGGTAAAAGCAAGTTATGATGATTCTGAAAAACTTTTAACAATTACAGGTTCAGGTAAAATATCGTATAATAAATGGGCAATTATGTCTCATAAATTTAATTCTAAATATTTTGCCCCAAGTAACTCTTATCCTATTTCAGGCTGGGGAAGTAGTAAAGATGCAAATTTTGAAGCTTTTGATATTGAATTTAAAGCTGACCCTGATAAAAAAATTAAACTTTGTAATAGTGGATCATTTGGAGGATTATTTACTTTTTTTGGAGGTAATATAAACTTTAATAAATGCGTTGATGTTTCTGAAGTTACGGATATGAATAATATGTTTAGAGGAGCTAAAAAGTTTAATGGGGACATTTCAGATTGGGATGTATCTAATGTAACAGATATGTCACTTATGTTTTTTGATGCAGTTACCTTTAATGGTGATATATCAAATTGGGATGTATCTAGTGTAACAAATATGCTTGCTACATTTTCAACTGCTAAAAAATTTAATGGTGATATATCAAACTGGGATGTATCTAATGTAACAAACATGAGTGCTATGTTTAATTGGACTGAAAAATTTAATCAGGATATATCAAGCTGGGATACTAGTAATGTTGAAGATATGAGCCATATGTTCGCTCGTTCTCTTGCCTTTAACGGTGATATATCAACATGGGATGTATCTAAAGTTAAAAACTTTTCTTGTTTTTTAAGGTATAATGATATTTTTGATGTTGATTTATCAGATTGGGATGTATCTAATGTAACAAATATGGGGAGTATGTTTGAAGGAGCTAGTAATGAAACATTTGATATCTCAAAATGGGATACGTCAAAAGTTGTAAGCTTTTCATATGCATTCAAAGATTCCAATTTTAAAAATATAAATCTCTTAAATAGAGAAAGTTATGACACATATGCATATGCAAGTAATATGATTTATAATACTGAGCTTGATTTTATTGGTTTTGCTAAGCTTCGTGAATTTACTTGGGAAAATATGCCATATGACTACTGGATAAGTGAAGATGGAGCACCATTTGTAAAAGAAAACACTAAAGGAGCAACTAAGACATTTAAAGAAGATACAAAATACATATTAACAAGACAAATAAATTCACACCTTGAAATAGGTGATTATGAAGGTAAATATACA
>PDWI01003737.1_pt1 | contig 21159 bp, 19 predicted proteins | sample 1430891 | NCBI WGS metagenome assembly PDWI01 (sample SAMN01162508, study PRJNA174530) | Oral metagenome, whole genome shotgun sequencing project. | biome: Marine environment; feature: Marine mammal; material: Swab sample of the gingival sulcus; isolation source: swab sample of gingival sulcus... | reverse complement strand
TCTAAAGTCATCTTCTCATAAGAAAAACGCATATTAAAAGCGTTTACAAGACTTTTTATCAGATATTCATGATGAAAATTTAAAATTTAAAGAGGCTATGGAGTATTCTCTACTAGGTGAAGGGAAACGATTGAGGCCTCTTCTTTTGTTAAATACGTATAAAATATTTGGCGGGGAAGACATGGATTTAGCTAATTCCTTTGCTGTAGCGATGGAATGCATACATAATTATTCTTTGATTCATGATGACTTACCATGTATGGATGATGATGATTACAGAAGGGGGAGACTTACTAATCATAAGGTTTATGGTGAGGATATTGCTTTATTAGCAGGAGATGCTCTCTTAAACCTAGCCTATGAAATTATGTTGGAGGCGAGTTTAAATTCTGAAAATCCGAATTCTATCATTGCGATGCAAGAAATTGCCTTTAATGCCGGAGTAAATGGTATGATTGGTGGGCAGGTGATGGAAATCTTAACTCAGTCACTGAATGATAAAAATGTAGATGCGGAAGTTTCCTTAAAGGTTAAGTTGTTAAAGACTTCATGCTTGTTTAGTTCATCAATTGTTGCTGGGGCTATCTTAGCCGGTTTAGAATCTGAATCGGTGGATATCCTGGAAGAGTATGCTAATCTAGTGGGTTTAGCCTTTCAATTAAAAGATGATATTATGGATAAGGAATTTTTTACTAATGTAGAAGATGATCTTCAAGATTTAAGTGGAGAAGAAGTAACCTATAAAATTGCGAACGACTTTGTAGAATCTGCTAAGGAAAAAATTCAAAGTTTAGACATAGAAAGTGACTTTTATGATAAATTAGCGGACTATATGGTGAATAGAGAAAAGTAGAATAGGGCTGAAGGAATAAAGCTTTAGGTGCATTTGGCTCATTGATTTTATTAAAACCAGTGGTGCTATTCGATATGCTAACGCTTACTTAGGGGCTTTTCTTGATACAGATCCGTTCGACTACAAAATGCTAACGCATTTTTCCGCTCAGGATGACGGAAGGGATGCTTTATTCGAGGTGAATACCATAGACGTCGAGTACAGCCTTTCCCCTTGCAAAGCTTTCTCTAAAATTCATGTACATATTATAGGACGTTGAGTAACTATCAGCTGCTTGAAAACCATAGATATTTTTCTCATCCATTTTATTTGCTAGGTAGAGAGCTCGGATTAAATGCCATTTTTGTGTGATAATAATGGTGCTTTTGTCGCCATATTTCTCTATATTTTTTATACTATAATAGGTATTATTACCATTTTTATCTTCTATGATGCGGTCTTTATTGATACCATGTTCTATTAAATAGTTTTTCATGACTTGGACTTCATCATAGTAGTCACCATCTTTGTAGCCGGATAAGATTATTTTATCGGCTTTTTTATTTGTGACAATTTTAATGCCAGCATCTAGTCGATTCTTTAATAATGGGGTTGGTCGATTGTTGATGACACCGCAACCTAAAATCATGACATACTCTGATGACGGAATATTTTTACAATCTATATAGTATTGCTCTTTTGTATATTCGTAAAAGTATACTTGTAAAGTCAGAAGCGAGAGAATAAAAACCAGCAATAAAGAAAAGAGGATCTTAATAAATTTTTTCAGTTTTACTCTTAATGACATCTAAAGTATCTCCTCAATGCTTAAGGAGTAATCTTTTGATAGGTCAATATATTCTCCACTTTCACTTAATAAGTGTGGTTTTGTTAAAATAGTTTTATTAAGTAGAATGATTTTTGCTCGCTCGCCAGTATTTAGTCTGACATAACTTCCTACAAAGAAATTAGATATTTTCTTGATGAAAGTTGAACAAATGTAGTAATCCAAATGATTTTGCGACATATCAAGGAGCATTTCATATACTGTAAATGGACAAATTGCTTCTTTATACGCTCTAACTGAGGTTAAGGAGTCATAGACATCCGCTACGGCAATTATTTTTGCATAGGTATGAATTTCATCAAGTTTTAAACCGTTGGGATAACCTGTTCCATCAATCTTTTCATGATGCTGATATACGGCAAGTTTAACTCCTTCAGATAGATTAGGGTCATCTTTGATTAAGTCATATCCATCTTTTGGATGTTGTTTGATAAGTTCGAACTCGTCATTAGTTAGTCGAGCTGGTTTGTTGATGATTTCAGAAGGTGTTTTAGATTTTCCAATGTCATGTAATACGCCTGCTGTGGCAAGCTCTTTTATTTTATCTTCTTTAAATCCTAACCACTTACCAATCATAGAAGAAAATAGACCAACGTTAATAGAGTGTTTATATGTATATTCACCTAGCTGTTCATTGAGTGTCATAAAAGTGGACATAATATTGGTGTTGTTAAAGGCACTGTCTAGGACAGGCTCCATAATTTTATTCACTTTGTCGACATTAATTTTTTTGTTGACCTTTGTAAGATCATATAAATTTTTAAATTGATCAACGGTATCGTTGTATATTATTTTTAATTTCTGGTTTTCTTGTTCTCTAACTGCTAAATCTCTTAATAGTTCCGCTTCAAAGTTTGCGCTTCCTTTGCTTTTTGTAGTATCTTCATTTGTATTCTCATGACTTAATTGAATTTTAACTTCATCAAAATGAAGGTTCTCAAGCATTATTATGTTTCTTCTGCTTAGTTCTGCACCTTGTGCTAAAATAACAATACCGTTATTATCAACGATATCTTCAGCTAAAATCATCTGTTCTCTTAGTTCATGAACTTTTAAAGTTTTCAATAAATTACTCCTTATTGTAGTAAAGCAAATTTTTTATGTAGACTATTATAGCACTATTTTTACTTAGTCGGTAGTAATTTTTTTAATCTATATAATTTTATAGGAGAAAAAATAAAAAAACTTTAAATTTCCTCTTGACTTTTTATAGAATTTTGTGTAAACTCTTTAAGTCGGATAAATTATGTGACCCGTTAGCTCAGCCGGTAGAGCATCTGACTTTTAATCAGGGGGTCCCGCGTTCGAACCGCGGACGGGTCACCAATTTTAATGGCGGCATAGCCAAGTGGTAAGGCAGAGGTCTGCAAAACCTTTATCCCCAGTTCGAATCTGGGTGCCGCCTCCACTAAAAAACAGAAATCGATATTATATCGATTTTTTTTTATACTTTTTTATACTCTTAATTTGATTTTATGGTATAATGATTTGATATATCTAATGAATTATAAGGTCTGAGTATACTTATTTTAATCCTATGTATGAGCCGCAAGGACTCTTTGACTAGGGGGGATATAAGGTTAAATGCTTTAGCTGATAAAGACTAAGTGCCTAGGATGGCATAAGGAAGTAAGATGAATAACTTAGAAGATAAATTGAAATATAGCTTTAAGGAAGATAGTATCATAGAAAGAGCTTTTACGCATAGCTCTTATATCAACGAATCTGGAGATGATGGGATCCAGAGCTACGAACGCCTTGAATTTTTGGGTGATGCTGTGCTTGAGCTTGCCATCAGTGATATTCTTTATAAGCGTTTTCCTCAGGTCAAGGAAGGTCAATTGACTAAAATGCGTTCCAATTTAGTATGTGAAAACAGCCTATATACGATAGCTAATAATTTAGCACTCGGTGGATATATTAAATTTTCTAAGGGCGAAAGAAAAAGTGGCGGGGCAAAGACGAAGTCCATTCTAGCCGATGTTGTGGAGAGCTTGATAGCTGTTATCTACCTTGAAGAGTCATTTGATAAAGCAAAAGAGGTAGTAGAACATCTATTTGAAGAAGAATTAAAGAAAATTAGTGATAAGGATAGTAACGACGATTACAAGTCTTTACTACAAATTTGGGCACAGTCCCAAAAAATGGATTTACCTGAGTATAAAGTACTAGAGGAAAAGGGTCCTGATCACGATAAGATGTTTAAAAGTGCGGTTTATATTGATGGTAAGGAACTTGCTTTTGGTATAGCCAAGAGTAAGAGAGCGAGTCAGCAAGAGGCGGCTCGAATAGCGTATAAGACATTGACGGAGTAAACAGGTGCTTAAGAGGATAGAGTTAAAGGGATTTAAGAGCTTTGCAGATAAGACGGTCATCGATTTTGAGAGCGGTGTATCTTGTATTGTAGGTCCTAATGGAAGTGGAAAGAGTAATATTACCGACGCTTTCAGGTGGGTTCTGGGAGAGCAAAGTTATAAGTCGCTAAGGGGCAAACACATGACCGACGTTATTTTTAATGGTACGGTTAGTCGTGATGCCTTGGGCTATGCAGAAGTCGTAGTAGTCCTTGATAATGGCGATAAGATTGTTGACCTTCCCTATCAGGAAGTGAGTATTCTTAGAAGGCTTTACCGTTCGGGCGAAAGTGTATACTCTATCAATGGGAATACCTGTAGACTAAAGGATATTAAGGATTTATTTTTAGATACTGGCGTTGGGGTAGAAGGCTATTCTATTATTGTACAGGGTAGAATTGATAAACTATTATCGTCAGGAAAAGAAGACAGAAGACAAATATTTGAAGAGGCGAGCGGAATCGCCAAATATAAAAGTAAAAAAGAAGAAGCTGGTAGAAAGTTACAGCGTACAGCCAATCACTTAGAAAGAATTGATGATATTACAGCTGAGTTAGAGCTTAGGGTGATGCCACTTAAGGAACAAAGTGAAAAGGCAATTCAACATTTAAAGATAAAAAATGATTTAAAAAGCGTTGAAATTAGCTTATATTTAGAAGAAATTGATAAGGTAAAGGAAGAACTGGCTAATTATCAGGGTACTTTGGAGAAGTATGAAAAGGAAAGCGAAGAGCTAGCCGTAGAACTCTTTAATGCCAAGGATAAGGCGGGTGAGTTAAGCTTAGCAATTGATAGGGTAAAACGTGAAAAACAAGAAAAATCCAATCGAAAAATAGAACTTGAAAAAGAAAAGATACAAAAAGAGGGCAGTCTAAAGCTGGTAGAAGAGAGAATTGAGCTTGCAGAGAAAAGACAGGAAGAATTAAAGAAGACAATTGAGCAGGCGGACGAATTCTTACTTCATTCAGGAGATGCCAAAGAAGGCATAGAAAAAGAATTGGATGAGATTAGAGCGGCTTTTAGTGATAAAAAGACGGCTGTAGAAAAGTCTCAGGAAGAATTTGATGCAAAAAATGCCAAACTTGAATCACTCAGTGCGAAATTAGCATTAATAAAGGCGGATAAGAGAGCGTTTTTTGATACTATAAATAAGATTGACATTGAGCGTACAGAACTTACGGTCTTAATCGAGCAGGCGGAAAATAGACATCTGGCATTAGAGGCTGAGATCAAGGCAAATGAAGAAATCAAGCAGGGGGCGCTGGGTGAATTAAAGGAAATTCAGCAAAGAATCAACGCCTTGGAGCAAAAAGAGGCTGATATTAAGGCAAAGAAAGCTGATGTGGAATCTGCTATTTCAGAGAGCAGAATTGCCATTGATAGAATAGAAAATGAGATTTACCAATTACAATCTGAAAAAAATGATGCCCTTTCAAATAGGGATATTTTGGAAAATAGAATCGCCAATTTTGAGGGTATGGCTGAACCTGCTAGAGAAGTCTTAAAAAGGGCGAAAGACGATGATAGAGTCTATGGTACGGTCGCTTCCTTGATAAGCATTGATAAGGAATATGAAATTGCCTTAGAACAAATTTTAGGTGCAAGAAGTGAATATATTGTCACAGAGGACTTTGATTCGGCAAAAAAATATATCGACTTTTTAAAGCGAGAACGTTTGGGTAGGCAGAGCTTTTTACCACTGGATGGTATCAGAGCCAATGATATTATAGATGTGGATGATTTTGATGGATTATGTGGTCACGCCATGGATTTCATTGATTGCGATGATGAAGTAGAGCCAGCCATTCGCTATTTATTATATAATGTGTCCTTTGTTGAGGATTTAGATGCCGCTAAGAGGGCTAGGAGAAATGCGCCGAATGGCTATAAGTTGGTGACGCTCCAAGGAGATGTGGTCAATGTTGGCGGTAGCGTTTCAGGTGGTACTGGTAAGAGAAGGCGTTCTGGTGCCTTTAAAGATAAGAGAAGACTGGAAGAATTCTATGCCATTATAGAAGAGAAAGACGCGGCATTAGAAGATATTAGGGCAAAGAGAGAAGAAAAGATTAAACATATTCAAGGATATGCAGATTCTCTACAAGGAATACAAAAAGAGCTAGATGATGTAAGCGGAGAAAAGATACAGGCGCTTGCGATTTTAGAAGCTGAGAGAAAACGATTATCTGGTGGTGTAGAAAGCCAGCAGCGAATCCTTAAGGAAAAAGAGGATATCGTTTTAAGAATAGAAGATTTAAAGCAGCGATTAGAGGAAAATAAAACTTTAGAAGCTAGCACAAGAGAGAGTGATGAGAAAAAGACGATTGATACTGATAGCATAAAGGCTAAAATCGAGGCTTTGCGTATAGATATCAATGACTTTAACCTCAAAATTAATGCCGAAAATATGGCACTTAATAAGCTGGAGTTCGAACTGAAAAATAAGGAATTCGAATACAAGAGCTTATTTGAAAAAATGGATAAAGAAAAGGATGGCAGGGATAAATTAAGAAGGGAACTAGAGGCTCTAGCCTTACAAATCCAGCGTCATCATCAAGAACATCAGTTAAAAACTGATGAGATTAAAAAGAATGCAGAGGAAAGTGAAAATTTGGTGCGAGAAATCAACCAGATTGACCTGCGCTTAAAGGAACTTGGCATTAAAAATAATGAAGATTTAGCACGCTACAGAGGGCTTGAACAGCGATTAAATGAACTGAAAGACAGTATGTATGGTATCCGCATCAATACTGGGAAGTTGGAAACCAAGCTCGAAAACTTTGAACAGGCATTATGGGAAAATTATAATTTATCCTATGCGGGTGCCTTGGAATTTAAGATTGATATATCTTATAATAAGGCTAAAACGCTAATGCGTACTTATAAGAAGGAATTGGATGAAATTGGCGATGTCAATTTACTGGCGATTGATGAGTATAAAGAGGTGAGCGATAGGTATCAATTTATGCTTTCGCAAAAAAACGACTTAAAGGAAAGTATGGATAAGCTCCACGCCATTATTGATGAGATGGACGAGAATATGCGCAGAACCTTTAAGGAAAGTTTAGAAAATATCAATGAGAAATTTCAGAAGACCTTTACCGACCTTTTTAGAGGTGGGATGGCGACGATAGAAGTTTCGGATGAAGAGGATATTTTAGACGCGGAGATTATTATCAATGCTCAGCCGCCTGGTAAAAAGTTGCAGACCATAGAATTATTAAGCGGTGGTGAAAAGGCACTGACAGCAATAGCGATTTTGTTTGCCATCTTGAAGACCAAGCCAGCACCGTTTTGTATTTTGGATGAGATTGAGGCGGCACTGGATGATAGAAATATCACTTTATTTTCAAGCTTCTTAACGGATTATAAGAAGGAATCGCAGTTTATTATAATCAGTCATAGAAAGGGCACGATAAAAATAGCGGATGCTCTTTATGGGGTGACCATGAAGGAAAAGGGCATTAGTGAAGTATTGTCACTGAAGTTAAACAATGGCGAATATGAAGCGGTGTAGGTGACGGTATTAGCATTATAAAAAAGTATAAGGTTACGCAGGTAATTTGCTTAAGAACAAGGCATCAAGAAAATCTTGCGAGTAAGCGTACATAGACGTACGTGAGTTGAGCAGGATTATTCGATGATAACGCAGTTATTGAAAAAAGTATTGAGTTACGCAGGCTTTTTGAGATGATAAGGAAGAAATAAAGAAATTGTCGAAGGAGTGTATATAGACATACATGACTGAGACAATTATCTGCAATTTCTGAACTTAGCACTCAAAAAGACAAGTAAGAGGGGGGTTGTATGTTTAGTTTTTTTAAAAAACGTAAAAAGAAAAAAAACGAAGAAGAAATGATAGAAGAAACGGTGGTGGAAGCTGAGGAAAGTGAAGAGGATGAGGCTCAGGACTTAGCGGACGAAGCGGAGTCTGAATCACCTTCTGATGAAAGTGGCGAGGACTCTCCTGATGAGGCAAGCGGCGAGCCAGTTAGTGAACTCGAACCAGTCATCTTGACCGAAGAAGCGGATAGCGAAGGAAGCGCAGAAATCTCACTAGATGACGAAGTTCTTGAAGACAGTACTGAAGAGGAAGAAAGAGCTGAAGATAATTCTGATGATTCTGAACAAGTAGCTAGTGAGGACATTTCTGATGAAGTAAGCGAAGAACTATCTAACGAAGCCAGTCCTGATCTTGAAACTGAAGAAGCAGAGGAAGCCACTGAAGAGCCAGAGAAAAAGCGTGGCGGCTTTAAGTCTCTTTTTGCAGGCCTCAACAAAACCCGTAAAAAAATCGGTGATCAACTTGATAACCTTCTCAATAATTATGATGAAATTGATGAAGATTTATACGAAGAAATAGAAGACATCTTAATCACAGCGGACATCGGCATGAAATGCACGATGGAGCTGATTGACCTTTTAAAAGAAGAATTAGTCCAAAGAAAGGTCAAGGACGCTAGTAAGGTCAAAGGCGTCCTTAGAGATGTCATGGCGGACTACCTAAAACTGGATGGACAGATGGAACTTGTGACTAAGAGCCCGACCGTTATACTAGTTATTGGGGTTAACGGTGCTGGTAAAACAACCAGCATAGGCAAAATTTCACACAGGCTAAAGAGCGAAGGCAAGAAGGTTGTTTTAGCAGCCGCCGATACCTTTAGGGCAGCGGCGATTGACCAGCTAAAGGTATGGGCGGAGCGGGCGGACGTTTCCTTTGTAGCTCATTCAGAAGGCTCTGATCCATCAGCTGTTATCTTTGATGGTATAAAATCTGCTCAAGCCAAGAATGCCGATGTTCTCATCTGTGATACCGCAGGTAGACTTCATAATAAAGTCAACCTCATGAACGAACTCAATAAGATGTTCCGAATCATTGAACGAGAATATCCAGAGGCGAATAAGGAAGTTTTATTAGTACTTGATGCTACCACAGGACAAAACGCTGTCAACCAAGCCAAGGAATTTTTACAAACAGCAGGCATCACAGGTCTTGTTGTAACCAAGCTGGATGGTACAGCGAAAGGTGGTTTTATCTTTGCGATAAAGAGCGAACTTGGCATTCCTGTTAAGCTCATTGGCGTTGGTGAAAAGATAGAAGACTTGCAAACCTTTGATCCTGAAACATATGCATCAGCCATATTGAATTTATAGTAAAAGTCTAGCACTTAAAAAGACACGTAACAAAGGAGGAAAAATGGAAACACCAAACTGTTTAAAATGCAAGGGAGAATACGTCTATGAAGATGGCGCAATGTTCATTTGCCCAGAATGTGCCTTTGAATGGTCAAAACTAGAGCACGAAGAAATGCAAAACGTCGCTCTAGTAAAAGACGTCAACGGCAAAGTATTAAATAATGGCGACACCGTTATCATCATTAAAGACTTGAACGTAAAAGGTGCCAGAGAAAACCTAAAGATTGGTACTAAAGTTAAGAACATCAAACTAGATTCAGATGGTGTTCACGATATCAGCGGAAAAGTGGATGGCTTTGGGGCATTGTATATTAAAGGGGAGTATGTTAAAAAGGTTGAAAATCCTTAAAATTGGCGAATTTAGGTGTTACGTCAAATTTTTGAGACTCTTATGTACGTTTGAGTACACAGCGACCCTCAAAAATTCTTGTGCCTATAAATTCCCACAATTTTAAGAATTTTCAATAAAAATTAAAATGGGAAATTTCGTTGTTACTTCGAGTAGCCGTCATCCTGAGCGGAAAATGTGTAAGTATTTTGTAGTCGAACGGATCTAGCTACTATTAAGACGGCGATCCAACAAGACTCTTGTGCTCAATAATTTGACAATAAAAAAGGGGTAACTGACCATCAGCTACCCTATTTTTATTGCAAAATTAATTGTAATTATAAGTAATATTTTACCTAGCTTTAGCGGTTCTACTTGCCTTGCTAACAATTTTTTTAACCACTGGGTATAGTAGGGGAACGGTGATAACTGTTAGTATCGCAGAACCGAAAGTTCCTGTAATTTTAGCTACGGCCATTGTGAAAGCAGGAACTAATGCTAAGCCTTGGGTAATCATGCCTCTTAAGAAAGTGTATTTTAATAAATTCAAAATGATTTTGGTAATGGCAGCAATAAGGGAGATAATGACAACATTGCTTACTTTATCATTGCTCTTCATCATTTTCTCATAAAAAATATGAACCATTATACAAACGATAACAGATTCTAAAACGGTAATCCACGCTACAGATAACCAGCCGTGCGTTGCATCAAATAAGAATAAACCAATACTGGCTGAGATAGCACCCTTTTTAGACCCAAATACCAACGCACCGATTAGTACCATGGGATTACCAAAGTGAACCATCTGCGTACCTACGGGAACTCTTAAAAATGGTATTGCTATTGTGAGGTAAATGATTGCCGCAAAAATAGCAATTTGTGTCATGTCTAAAATAGACAGTGGCTGTTTTTTATTTGATTGTTGATTTGTCTTAGTATCCATTGTGAACTCTCCTTATTTTATCATTTGTCATTTAAGAACTTGTCGATGCTAGCTCATCCATACCCTTAATAAAATCGCCTAAAAAAGGCTCAAAACAAACCCCATATTGTAAGTCTTTATGGCTAGAAATCGTATAGTCTAAGCATTTTTCAAGCCATTTGACTGCTAATCTCACTGAGCTTTCTAAATCAATCCCCCTAATGATGCCCGCTGATACAATGGCGGTGAATAAATCCCCTGTGCCAAAAAATTTATGAGCTAATTTTTTGGTGTAAACATAGCCAATTTTTTTTGTTTCCGCATCAAAGTAAGCTACTGCTAAATTATCCTCATCAAAATTAACCCCAGTAATCATAATGTTTTTAGCACCTAATGCAGCTAAGTTTAGAATTAGCTCATCGATATCTTCCTTGGTATACGAATTATCTAGCAAGTGCTCAGCATCCGTTAGTAGGCAAGCTTCTGTTATATTTGGCATAATATAATCTGCATTTTTGCAAAGTTCTTTCATTTTTTTAGCATATTGTTTATCAAAACCACTATAAAACTTGCCATTATCTGCCATGACAGGGTCTACTATTAAGAGAGCATCTTTTAACGCCTTAGAATGTCTAAATTCTAGGAGAAGATCTATTTGTTTCTCTGATTTTAAATAGCCACTTAGTATGGCATCAAGGTTTAAATCTAAGCTATTCCATTGTTTTAAAAAGCCTTGCATCCCATCTGTATAGTCATCGATATGGATGTTTTTAAATCCGCCAGTATGCGATGATAAAATAACAGTTGGTAGTATGCTCGTTTCAATTTTTGCACAGGCCATAATAGGGATTGCATTGGTTAAGGCAACCTTTCCCAAGCCCGCAAGATCATTAGCTAGTACAACATGTTTCATTTTGTTTATCATTTTGTCTTGGACTCCAATATTTATTATAAGTACTTATAGTCCGTATTGTACTCTTACTTGCTTTGTAGTACAATATAATAAATAATAAACTGTACGGGTACAGGAGGGGGAATGAATAAATACGAAATCATAATAAATTCATTAACAGAGGATATGAAAAAAGGTTTGTTAAAAGAAGGGGATCAATTACCTTCTGTTAGAAGCTTGGCAACAAAGTATCAATGCAATAAGGATACGGTTTTAAAAGCCTTAAGTGAAATGACTAGAAAACAGCTTATCTATAGCATACCTAGAAGTGGTCATTATGTTTTAAAAAACATTCTTGAAAAGGAGAACATACTAGATTTTAAGGCTTCTTTATCGGAGTCTGCACAAATTCCTTTTGAGGATTTTAATATTTGTTTAAGTGAGGCTCTACATTCTAGGGATAATTACTTGTTCTCTAGGAAAGCCAGTGAGAGGGGACTTGACGATTTATTAGATTCTTTCTATCGCTTACTTCCTAGCTACAGTGTGTATGCTAAAAAAACAGAACTTTTTGTAGCTAATGGTGCTCAGCAAGCACTCTATATTCTTAGTCAGATGGCTGTAGATTCTAAAAAAAATACCGTAATTATAGAACAGCCGACCTACCACAGAATGAATCGACTTATAAAAAATTTGAAGCTCCCTTATCAAACGATTACACGCAATTTAAACGGGATAGATCTAAATAAATTAGAAGAACTATTTGCGAAAGGGAATATTAAGTTTTTTTATACGATTGCAAGGCTGCATTATCCTTTGGGAATTGGTTATACGGAACAAGAAAAAATTAAGATTGTTGAATTGGCTAATAAGTATGATGTATATATTATTGAAGACGATTATATGGCGGACTTTGACAACGGAAATTCTTTGCCACTACATTATTATGATATTTCTGATAAGGTAATCTACATTAAGTCATTTTCTTCCATCGTATTTAACTCTCTTCGTTTGGCCTTAGTTGTTTTACCTCATAAATTAATTGATAAATTTTCAAAGTATAAGACTCTGATGGACTATGACACCAATTTGTTGCTTCAAAAGGCGATGTCGATTTACATAGATAATGGAATGTTTTATAGGCATCGAAATAAGTTAATCGCTTTGTACTCAAAAAAGAACATAAAGCTAATACAGACCTTGAACCAGTATCTGTTTTCAGAATATTCTGTATATGATACTAAAACCATTTTTAAAGTAAGAGAGAAAAATACTATTAATCGATTAAAAAAGGCCTTAAGCCATGAATATCAAATTGATTTTTTAGAAGATTGCTATATTGATATTTGTCCCTACGAATATATCACGATTGATGTAAAAAATATGGTTTTGCAAGATATAGAAGATAATTTACAGAAATTACTTGCTATTTTAGATAGGTATTTATAATCAGAAATTAAAGTGTTTTATAATCGTTATATTTCGTTAATTTTTTTTCTTATATGTTTACTTTTACTTTACTTTTTGTTCAAAATAGTGTAAAATAATTTCTAGCCAATTATATAGAATATGGAGGTGTAATATGGCATTTAAATTTGCAAAGAGAATGGACAACATTAAGGCTTCAGAGATTAGAGAAATCTTAAAGCTAACTGCACAACCTGAGATTATTTCTTTCGCAGGTGGACTACCAGCAGTAGAATCTTTCCCAATGGATGCATTAAGAGCTGCATCAGACAAGGTATTAAAAGAAAATGGACCAGCTGCATTACAATATAGTAGCACAGATGGTTATCCTCGTTTGAGAGAGCATATTGTTAAGAGAATGGAAAAAGTTAGCGTTAAATGTACAGCTGATGATATTCTTGTAACAGGTGGTTCTCAGCAAGGTCTTGAGTTTAGTGCTAAATTATTCATCAACCCTGGCGATAAGATTGTGTGCGAAAGCCCAACTTACCTAGGAGCATTAAACGCGTTTAAGAGCTATGAGCCTGAGTTTATTGAGTGCCCAACTGATAAAGACGGTATGATTATAGAAGAATTAGATAAAATTCTTGCTCAAGGCGGCGTTAAGTTCATCTACGTAATTCCTGATTTCCAAAACCCAACTGGTAATACTTGGGCTATGGAAAGAAGAGAAGGCCTTATCGAAATGGCTAATAAGCATGATGTTGTTATTATCGAAGACGATCCATACGGTGAGTTAAGATACGAAGGCGAAGTAATGCCATCAGTTAAGAGCTTAGATACTGAAGGTAGAGTTGTATTCTTAGGTACTTTTTCTAAGATTCTTTGCCCGGGTTACAGATTAGGTTGGATTTGTGCTTCTCCAGAAATTCTAGAAAAATATAACTTCATCAAGCAGGGTTCTGACCTTCAAGCTTGTACAAGTACTCAAATGCAAGCTGCTCAATTCATGGATGACAATGACATTGAAGAGCACATCAAGACTATTATTGAGCTTTATAAGAAGAGAAGAGACGTTATGCTTAAAGCATTAGAAGAGTATCTTCCTAAAGAAGTTTCTTACACTCATCCTGAGGGTGGATTATTCTTGTGGTTAACATTCCCAGAAGGCGTTGACTCTAAAGAACTTGCTAAAGTTTGTATCGAGAAGAAAGTTGCATTCGTTCCAGGTGGTGCGTTCTTCCCAACTCCAGGAAATGATAACTATGCTAGAATTAACTATTCTGCTTCTAACGAAGAAAAAATCGTTGAAGGTGTTAAGCGTTTAGCAGAAGCTATCAAAGAATTCTTATAAGAATAGCTTAAGAATTTTTTAAATAGATATTTATGAAACTGTGAAATTGTTATTTTAAATAATTTTTCATAGTAGAGATTGGAGCTTGTAATTTTTCGCAAGCTCTAATTTTATTTGCTTTTTTTAGCTACTTAAAGTACAATTGTAGGTAGAAAATGTCAGTAAAAAATGGAGTGGAATTGTGAAAAAGAAATATGTATTATTTGGTCATAATATATCGTATAGTTTATCACCAATTGTGTATAAGGCAATTGCGGAATATTATGATGTGGATTTGGATTATGAAATTGTAGATTGTGACAGTATTGATGAGATTCTGAAACATCTTAATAGCTTAGAATATGACGGAGCCAATGTCACCATGCCTTATAAAGTTCGTTTATTAGAGCACATGGACGAGCTTGATAAGTCAGCCCTAGATGCATCTAGTTTAAATACAATTAAAGTAGATTCTTCTAAACTAATAGCTTATAATACCGACTCACAGGGTTTTTTAGATGTATTTGATATTAATGACTATGATGTAAGAGGGAAAAGAGTCTTAGTTTATGGTACCGGTGGTGCTGCTAGGGGGGTCGTGAATGCACTTTTAGATTCTGGTGTAAAGACCGTTCTTTCAGAAGGTAGAACCCCAGATCATAAGGTTGCACTATATCGTACCTTTGAACATAAATCGAATGAAAGGTTAACCATAATGTATGGTTTGCAGGGTTTAATTTGTGACTTGGCAGTGAATACTACAACTCTAGGTTCTGAGAATGTGACTGGATTATCCATTGATGTTAGTAAATTAGATTGCTCAGCAGTTTTTGATATTGTTTATAATCCCATAGAGACCGAACTGATTAAGATGGCAAAAGAGCAGGACTTATTATATTTCACTGGGATAGAAATGCTTATTTGTCAAGCAATTAGAGCCTTTTATATTTGGTATCCAGAATTTCATCGAAATGATATCAATATGAAGTTATTCAATTTTGTAAAAGAGAGTCTAAAAAAGAACGCTAAAATAGATTTTAAGGAATAATTTCATGTTATTTTTTATAATAGGAATAACAGGAGTAGGCAAAAGTACGCATGGTAAGAAATTAGCCAGACAGATGAATTATTCTTTTATTGACTTAGATGCTCTAATAGAGATGCGGAATCGAATGAGGCTCAGTGAAATTTTTAAGTATGGAGAATCCACTTTTAGGCTTGCTGAAAGCAAGGCTTTACATTCAATAGATACCAGTTCTAGGCATATTGTTGCCACAGGAGGTGGTATCGTTGAAATAGAAGAAAACATTGAATATATGAAAAATAATGGTTTTGTTGTATTATTAAAGAGACCAATACAAGAAATTTATGAGAGTATTTCTTTTGACTATAGACCTTTACTGAGAGACAACCCAAATATTTTATGGGATATCTATGAGAAAAGGAAGGCCTTATATGAAAAGGCTGCTGATATTGTATTTGAAGTAGAAAGTGGTTTTTTTGACGTGGATTTAATGGCAAAGAAGCTACTTGAAATAGAAAAAAGGAGAATGTAAGGAATGAAATTAGGAATTGTAGGTTTACCAAATGTAGGAAAGAGTACGCTCTTTAATGCTTTAACAGGAACAGCGGCAGCACAGGCACAGAATTATCCATTTTGTACCATAGACCCCAATGTTGGCGTTGTAATTGTCCCAGATGAAAGAATTGATGAATTACAGAGAATTTATAATTCAAAAAACAAAATATATGCAAGTATAGAGTTTTTTGATATTGCTGGACTAGTAAAGGGAGCTTCAAAGGGAGAAGGACTTGGAAATCAGTTTTTATCACACATCAGGGAAGTTGAGGCAATCGTTCACGTAGTAAGATGTTTTGAAGATGAAAACATCATTCATGTGGATGGTTCAGTAGATCCACTAAGAGACATTGAAACCATTAATTATGAGCTTATTTTATCGGACTTAGATATCTTACAAAGACGTATTAAAAAGACCGCAACTCAGTTAAAGGGCGATAAGAAATTACAACCCTTCTATGATTTATTAGTACGCTTAGAAGAGCATCTACAAGAAGGTAAATCTGCTAGAGCATTTGATGCCACAGATGATGAAAAAGAGGAAATCAGACAGTTAAATTTATTGTCAAATAAGCCTATTATTTATGCTGCAAACATCTCCGAAGAGGATGTTTTAGAAGATGCACAGTCAAATGAACACGTAAAAAAATTAGCAGACTTTGCAAAAGAAGAGGGTTCTGGTCTAATTTTATTCTGTGCTAAAATGGAAGAAGAATTAGTTGGCTTAAGCCCAGAAGAAAAGGAAGAGTTTTTAGCAGATTTAGGTGTGAGTGAAACTGGTTTAAACAAGTTAATCAAAGAATCATATTCACTTCTTAATTTAATGAGCTTTTTAACCGCAGGCGAGCAAGAAATCAGAGCATGGACTATTAAGAAAAACACCAAAGCTAAAAACGCCGCTGGTAAAATTCACAGTGATATAGAACGTGGCTTTATCCGTGCTGAAATCGTTAGCTTTGATCAATTAAAAGAAGAAGGCTCTATCAATGCTTGTAAAGATAAGGGCCTACTACGTTTAGAAGGTAAAGAGTATATAATGCAGGAAGGTGATGTAGTCAATTTTAGGTTTAACGTTTAAATAACAAAGTAAAGTATATATGAGTTTTGTATATGCTTATGCAACTTGCTTGTATTAGAGCATATATAAAACGAAATATATTTTTTGCGAAGCAAAAACGAGGCGATTTGGAACCGATTGCAAAAAATCGACGAGCATTACTTTAAATCGGAAGTTTTGCATCCTCTCTGTCATTTCGACCGTAGGCGGAGCCGTAGTGGAGAAATCTCACTGATAACAAGTGCTATGCATAAACTGATGAGATTTCTCGACTGCACTTGAGATGACATAAGAGTACTTTTGAGGATAAAACCTCTTATAATGAAAACATTAAAAGACACAAAAAAAGGGCATTTTGCCCTTTTTTATTATCTTTATACTTTAGTATTATTACTTACTTTTTGATAAGTTTTAGTTCTACAGGTACAAACTTTTCAACTGTTTCACCCTTCATAACCTTAGCAGCGCTTTCAACACCTAGTTTACCAATTAACTCAGGTTGTTGAGCAACAGTTGCAGCCATTTTACCATCTTCAACAGCTTTAACAGCATCATCAGTAGCATCAAAACCTACAACGATGATTTCTTTTCCACTAGCTTCGATAGCTTTTAAAGCACCTAGTGCCATTTCATCATTATGAGCAAAAACCGCATCGATTTCTGGTTGAGCTTGAAGGATATTCTCCATTACGCTCAAACCTTTTGTTCTGTCAAAGTCAGCAGCTTGCTTAGCAACTACTTCAAATTCAGTTCCCTCTAGTGAGTCATTGAAGCCTTGACCTCTATCTCTTGCAGCACTTGTTCCTGAAAGACCTTCAAGTTCAACTAATTTTCCTTTACTTTCTAAAAGCTCTGCGATGTACTCACCAGCCATTTTTCCACCAGCAATATTATCTGATGCGATATGAGTAACAACTTCGCCTGCATTAGCACCTCTATCTAAAGTGATTACAGGAATCTCTTTGTCATTAATCATTTTTATAGCGTTTCCAACAGCATCAGAATCAGCAGGGTTAATTAATATAGCACTAACTTCTCTTGTTAATAAATCTTCCACATTTGCTAATTCTTTTGCAGGATCGTTTTGTGAGTCTAAAACGATTAGTTCAATGCCAGCTTCATCAGCGGCTTGTTGAGCACCATCTTTTAACGATACAAAAAATGGATTATCAAGTGTTGAAACAACTAGACCTACTGTTTGCTTAGCAGTTTCATCTCCTGTAGCTTCTGATTCTTTTTCTGTATCATCAGCTTGCTCTTGATCTGCATTACTTTGTTCTGTTTTTGCTTTGTCATCTGTATTTTCTGCTTTTTCTTCACCATTTTGGCAAGCTGCTAGTGAAAATACTAATGCTAGTGTTAGGATAATACCTAAATACTTTTTCATAAATTCCTCCTACTTGTCTTTGCGATCCAATAACACAGCGATTAAAATTACTAAACCTTTTGCAAGTAACTGATAATACGAAGTTACATTGAGTAAATTTAAAGCGTTGTTAAGAATCCCAATTATTAAAACACCGACTATTGTGCCAAGTACCGTACCAACTCCACCTGAAAGTGATGTGCCACCAAGTACAACTGCAGCAATAGCATCTAGCTCGTAGCCCTCACCAGCTGTTGGTTGAGCTGAACCGAGTCTAGCTGTAATTATTATACCCGCTAGAGCAGATAATAACCCACTGATACCATAAACAAAGAGTTTCACTTTTGTTACGTTTATTCCAGACAGTTTTGTTGCATCTTCATTGCCACCGATGGCATAGACGTATCGTCCACCCGTAGTTTTATTTAGTATAAAGTATGCTATAGCAATCACCATTATCATCACAACGATTGGAATAGGGATGATGTCAAAGAGGTAGCCATTACCGAATGACGCAAATATTTCAGCATTTTTTTCATACCCTACATTTATTGGTTTTCCATCAGTAAACACAAGCGTAGCTCCTCTAAAAATCGTCATCATCACCAGTGTTACTATAAAGGGTTGTAATTTTGCCTTTGCAATGAAAAAACCATTAATTAAACCGATGATTAAACCCACCACTAATCCAGCTACTATTGATAAAAAGAAGTTTTGACCAATACTTACCAAAAAGGCTGTAATAGCACCACTAAATGCAAAGATAGAGCCTACTGATAAGTCGATGCCACCTGTTAAAATAACAAAGGTCATACCGACCGATAAAATAGCATTAATCGATGATTGCCTTAAAACGTTAGAGGCATTACCCAATGTCAAAAATCGATTGCTTAAAAATGATACGATGATAGAAAAAATTAACAATCCAATGAGCGATTGATATTTACTTACTATATTTTTTATATTATTATTTTCCAATTTTAGCTCCTTATACCTACTGCTAATCTCATAATTGCTTCCTGAGACATTTCTTCTCTATTTAATTCTCCCATCAGTTTTCCCTCATGCATGACTAGTATTCTATCACACATACCTAGTAATTCAGGGATTTCAGATGAAATCATTAAAATACCCATACCATCTGACTTAAATTTATTCATCAGATTGTAAATTTCTTTTTTAGCACCTACATCAATTCCTCTCGTGGGTTCATCCATAATGAGAACTTTTGGCAAGGGAAGTAAACTCTTAGAAATACTAACTTTTTGTTGGTTTCCCCCGGAAAGTTTACTAAGCTTTTGCTCCTTAGAAGGTGTTTTTATATTAAAGTTGTTAATATAATCTACAGCTACTTGTTTTTCAGCGGACTTATTGATTATTTTTAGTTTGCTTATTTTGTCTAATGAGGATAAGGAAATATTCTTCATTACGTTCATGCCAAGGACTAAACCATCTTTTTTTCTATCCTCTGAAACATAACTGATACCAGACTTGATAGCATCTTTTTCTGATTTAATTCCTAGCTCTCTTCCTTTTAAGATGATTTCTCCTTGGTCGATTTTATAGTGTCCGTACAGGCTCTTTGCAAGCTCCGTTCTACCCGCACCCATTAAACCAGCAACTCCAACAATTTCTTTTTCTCTGATATGAAAGCTGACATTTTTTATGTATTTATTTTGTAATTCCTTTACCTCTAGTAGAATGTCGCCCAGTTCATCTTTATGATAAGGAAATTGTTCTTCTAATTTTCTTCCCACCATTCGTTCAATCAGAGTATCTTGGTCAATCTCTTTTACACTGTATTCGGCAACAAATTTACCATCTCTTATAATGGTCACATCATCACATATTTCAAAGATTTCATTTAGTCTATGGGATATGTATATAATACTTTTCCCCTCATTTTTAAGCTTGTTAATAACCTTAAATAAGCTAAGTGTTTCTTTATCTGTTAGTGCGTCAGTTGGTTCATCCATTATAATGAGTTCGGACTCAAAGGAGAGAGCCTTTGCAATTTCAACCATCTGCTTTATGCCGATTGAAAGTTCCTTAATTTTACTTTTTGGATCTACGTCTATATCCAGCTCTTTCAAAAGCGTTTCAGAACGAGCATATAGTGTTTTCCAGTCTATCAGCCCGAGTTTTGTTTTAGGTTCTCTACCTAAAAATATATTTTCACCTATTGTCAGCTCGCTGATGAGATTCAATTCTTGATGTATGATGGAAATGCCTTGCTCATTGGCTTGCCTAGTACTATTTATGCTGAGCTCTTTTCCTTTGTAAAAAATATTTCCAGATGTTTTTGTATAAACGCCTGAGAGTATTTTCATAAGGGTCGATTTACCAGCTCCATTTTCACCAAGAAGAGCCATTACCTTGCCTTTATAAGCATTTAAATGAACATTATCAAGTGCTTTAACAGACGGAAATTCCTTTGTTATGTTCTCCATAGATAAGATTTTATCACTCATGATAGAACTCCTAAAAGATAACGCCAGACTGTAAAATAATATTAGAATAAGGTGTGTTCTCACCAGTTCTTATTACAGCTTTTACCGTTTTTAATTTTGTTTTAAACTCTTCATGGCTGATAAACGTAGCCTCTTTATCCTCAAGTAATTCCATAATGTCTTTATGCATCACAGGATTTTTACTTTTAATTTCTTCAGCAAGAGTAAATGCTTCACATTCGTAGCTTTCAAGCAAAGCCTCAAGTGTTTGGATAAAACTGGGGATTCCCTCTATGAGCGCAAGGTCGATTCTTTTTACATCATCTGGTATAGGAAGACCACAGTCTCCTATACATATTTCATCTGTATGCCCCATTTTAGAAATTACTGAAATAATCTGGGAGTTTAACATCTTACCTTTTTTCATTTTTTGACTCCTTTAAATTCATCCACTTCCTCTTTACTTGGAAGGGAAGTCTGCGCACCGTGTTTCCCAACTGTTATAGCAGCAACCTTTATGGCATATTCTATTGATTCTTCAATACTTCTGTCCATGGATAAGTAGGATAGAAGTCCAGCGATAAAGCTGTCTCCTG
>PDWI01003736.1_pt1 | contig 21161 bp, 23 predicted proteins | sample 1430891 | NCBI WGS metagenome assembly PDWI01 (sample SAMN01162508, study PRJNA174530) | Oral metagenome, whole genome shotgun sequencing project. | biome: Marine environment; feature: Marine mammal; material: Swab sample of the gingival sulcus; isolation source: swab sample of gingival sulcus... | reverse complement strand
CAGTCACTCTCATAGAAGATCAAACAAAGCTTTTAAGCCAAACATCCGTAGAGTAAAAGCATTGGTAAATGGAAGTCCTAAAAGAGTTTATGTTTGCGCTAAATGTTTACGCGCAGGAAAGATTCAACGAGCAATTTAATGAAAACAAAATTTAAACAGCCATCGGCTGTTTTTTTGTGTGTTTATTTACTAATCCATACTCTGAATTAACAATAAGTCCCCTTCTTCGTATGAAATCAAGACTTTATCCTCTTTAAATTCATTACTGATCCCCAGTAATACGTCGTTGTAAAGTGTTTTGCCGCTGAGTTCATACTTTGAACCTTTTACTTGTACTTTTGTTACTTCATCACTAAGCGCTAATAATGAAAAATACTTATAATCCCCTTTATTTATAATCTCTTTTTTTCTACAAAGGTATACAAGGTTATTGTTATCCAGTATTCTAATGAATGCCTTATTCTTGTATTTTAACAAAAGATATATATTCCCAAGCATGTGGTCTATTCTACTACCAGTAGCACCTAATATGGTGATATTGTCGCAACCAAGGCTGATTATTCTATCAATAGCTAAATCCATATCGGTATAGTCTTTTTCACTGGAGAACTTTTGAATTGGTATTTTCAGTTTTCTAAAGTGATTAACAACCTTCTCTTTACATGAATCAAGGTCTCCAATAATAAGATCTGGCGTAGTCTCAAGCTTAAAAAAGAAATCTGCGCCCCCGTCAACAGCAACCTTATAGTCATATTTTGACAAATCAATACTTTTCTTTACCGTTCCACTACCGACTAATAAAGCACTACTTATCAAGTTCTTCCAACCTTTCAACATACATCTTCGTCGTCTCATAGATATTATCTTTACCGAATACAGCCGAACCCATTACGAATAGATTTACACCTGCTTTACTTACTCTATCAACATTGTCTCCACTTATCCCACCATCGATTTCAATGATAAAGTCATACCCATGTTTTTTCTTTTGTTCATCTAACCATTTTACTTTATCGAGTGAACTCTCCATAAATGACTGGCCGCCAAAACCCGGTTCTACGGACATAACTAGTATATAATCAACGATGTGAAGATAATCCGAAACTACTTGTATGTCTGTATTCGGTTTTACGACAATCCCTAATTTGATACCACGTTCTTTTATCGCTGCAATGGTCTTATCCGTATCGCTATCCGATTCGATATGGAATGAAATCATATCTGCTCCAGCCTTAGCAAAATCATCAATGTACTTTAATGGGTTGCTTATCATTAGATGAACGTCAAATATCATATCAGATACTTTTCTTATTGATTTAATTATAGGAGCACCGAGAGATATATTTGGTACAAAGTATCCATCCATAACATCTATGTGTAGATACTTTGCGCCCGCCATACTAACAGTGTTTACTTCTTCACCAAGTTTTGCAAAATCAGCAGATAAAATTGATGGTGCTAACTCTTTCATAATTCCTCCTAATATTTATTAATGTCTTTTAATTCATTATACAAATACTTATAATTATTATATCTATCGATATTTATCTGTCCATTTGTCACGGCTTCTTTAACCGTGCAGTTTGGCTCAGATATGTGATTACATCCTTTAAATTTGCATTTCCCGAAATAATTGTCAAATTCTTTAAAGTAGATTTTAAGATCATCTGGCTCTATTTCATCAATACTAAAAGAAGTAAATCCCGGTGTATCCACCAAGTATGTATTATTGTCATCAACTGAAATTAGTGTGGCATGTCTTGTCGTATGTTTCCCTCTACCTATTTTGTCACTAACTGTTCCTACGCCTAGTTTTACCTGTGATTGAATGAGATTTAAGATAGTTGATTTACCGACCCCCGACGGTCCCGCAAATACTGTAGTTTTACCGTATAATATATCCTTTAAGTTACTTACACCAATATTATTGATAGCACTTGTCGTTAGAATTCTATAGTTTATATTCTTATACGCATTTAACCTTTTAGAATACGCCTCATGTTCCTTAATATCTATTTTATTAAAGACAATACAAATATCTACCCCCTTTTTTTCTAGGGCGACTATAAGCTTGTCAAGCAGTATGAAGTTTGGGTCAGGTCTAGCAACGCTAAATACTATTATAACTTGGTCTACATTTGCAATGGGAGGTCTTCTAAGTTCATTTTTTCGTTCAAATATCTTATCAACATTCCCTATTCGATTATCATGATCCAGTATAGATATTTCTACTATGTCGCCCACTAATGGCTTTATATTTGTGTTTCTAAAAATACCTTTCGCTCTACATTCATAAATATTTCGATCTTCGCAGTCTACGTAATAAAATCCGCCTATCCCTTTGATAATCTTACCTTGCAACTAACCCTCCGTACTAAACACTATATCCTTACTATACAAAAACTCGCCATCTTTGTATACTTCGTATTTACCTGTTCCCTTTCCTTCCACTTCTATTGCCAGTGGGGTTACAAAATCAGACTGGGTAACATCTGCGTTATATACTTCTTTTGCTTCTCCTTTAACGATTACCATTACCTTTAACTTTGCCGCAACTTCTTCCGTCCCAAGAATGGTTTCAATGTAGATGGTACTCTTGAAGTTTTTCGCTTCTTTACCTATACTCACTGTAATATCTACAACATATCCCTCTTTTATTGTTTCATCAGGGAGAACTGTAGAGGCTATTATTCTGCCTTCTTCGACTTCGTCATTATATGACTCGCTTACTTCTCCAATTTCAAGTTTACTTTCTTCGATTAGTTTTAACCCTTCGTCAAGAGTAAGGTTCCTAAGGTCAGGCATGGTCGTATATTTTTCTTCAGGGCCAAGAGAAACATTTATCGTCACGATACTACCTTTTGCGAGCATGGTGCCCTTAGCAGGAACCTGACTTATTACAACACCAGCAGCAACTTCATCATCATGTATTCGTTCCAATTCATAATTAAGATTGTTAATCTCAACTAGAGTAATTGCCGTCTCATAATCCAAGTTCTTAACATTTGGAACTTCATAAAGCTCTTTGCCTTTGCTCACTACCAGTTGCAAAATATCGCCTTTGGTAATAATCTCGCCTTCCTTTACGGACTGTACTATCACCTGTCCCTTTGGAATCTTATCATCAAATTTTTCTTCGGATATCTCATAGGTAATTTGATTCTGAGCCAAGAAATTCTCTCTAGCTTCTACTGTCATTTCCGAAAGATTTGGCATAATAATTCTCTTAGGAAAAATTCTGTCCTTGTTTAGCAAAATAATCGTGGTGGATAAAATAATCGCTAATAATGCTCCTGTAAGAGCTGCTATCAATGTAATTCTGGCTTCCTTTTGCTTGTTCTTTGCTTTTTGTATTCTAGCTTCTCTTCTAGCCACTCTTGCATCTTTGTTTGAAAGCATGGTCGTTTTAGTCTTATCAAAAGATTCTTTATTTTCAATCCTTATAAATAAGTCATCCGGCGTTGAATCCACCTTTTTAAGGTCCTTAAGTAAAAGCTGTGCATTTTGATATCTCATTTCAGGATTCTTATGCGTTGCCTTAAGTATTATTTGCTCTATTGATGCGGGAACCTTATCGTTTATATCTCTTATCGACGGGATATTGTCATTGATATGCTTGATTGCAACACTTACATCATTATCCGCCTCAAAGGGAACCTTTCCAGTTAGCATTTCAAACATGGTAATACCAAGAGAATAGATATCTGTTCTCTCGTCAGAATAATTCCTTTTAACCTGTTCAGGCGCTATGTAATGAACGGATCCGGATATATAACTATCTGCATTTATTGTCGTATCTCTTGACATTTTAGCAATACCAAAATCCATGACCTTTATCTTTTTATTCTTCGTTATCATAACGTTTTGCGGCTTGATATCTCTGTGTATGATATGGTTTTGGTGAGCTTTGTGAATAGCACTTGCTATAGCACCTGTAATAGTCAGTACTTCGTCGTTTTCTAGGACTCCTTTTTCATCAATGTATTCTTTTAAGGTAACGCCGTCTAAGTATTCCATGACGATGAAATACTCGCCAATATCTTCTCCGACGTCAAATATTGTGACAATATTAATATGGTCAAGTGACGCCGCCGCCTTCGCTTCTATTTTAAATCTTTCTACAAAATCTTTTTTGCTCTTATATTCATCTTTTAAAAACTTTACTGCAACATATCTAGATAATCTCAGATCAAAGGCCTTGTATACAGTAGCCATTCCACCTTCACCAATTTTATCTTCTATTCGGTATCTCGTTGCAATAATTTTATGACAAAGATCCATCTGCAACCTCGCTGTTCAAATCGATTATGATAATAGTAGTATTATCATAACCACCTCTATCGTTTACCTCTTTCATAATCTTTTCCATTGTTGACTCTAAATTATCAAAGTTATCAAAATAGCTCTCTATATCCCCATCGGTAAGCATCTTTGTAAGACCATCTGTACAAAGTAGCACATATTTTATATTCGTTAAATCTACTTGAAAAGAATCAACCTCTATTTCGTTCCCCATTCCAATAGCTCTAGTAATCTGATTTTTATTCGGATGATCTATTCTTTCTTCCTCACTTATAAGACCAGCTCTATATAGTTCTTCCACTCTGGAGTGGTCAAGCGTAACCTGTGATAATTTATCCGAGTAAATATATAGTCTGCTGTCCCCGACATTTACCACATGTAAAACATTATTCTTAATTGTTGCCGCAACAAAAGTAGTCCCCATCCCCTCATAGGATAGGTTACACTTACCAACAGTATAAACACCTCTGTTAGCAGCCCTAGTTCCATCTTTTAACAGAACCGCAAGGTCACTTTCATTATTATCTTTTATGTAATTCAAAAAATATTTTACAGAAAATAAAGAAGCTATTTCACCGGCTTTATGTCCGCCCATGCCATCAGCTACTATATACAGATTATCAAGATTCCCAATTTTTTCTTCAGACATAAAAAACGAATCTTGATTTTTATGTCTAACAAGACCAATATGTGTTAATCCATGTGCCTTCAAAATTTACCTTCACTCTCTTTTTTTAACATTGTATCATAAATACTTTTTATTTACACCGGATTTAATAATTTTTTTAGAAAACGACGTAAAATATCGCGGTTATAATAATTTGAGTTACAATTAAGCAAACACAATATTATTCCTACTCATTTTGTTGCTTTATAATAAGAATAGGTTCCGATTTTAGTATTGATATAATCTGTTTCTGCAACATTTCTAAAACGAGCTTTCTTAATAAACTTCGGGAGGAGTCCTCTTACATTATCGTTTGTTGTTCTGAACCCATCAATAATTTGAACAAAATAAAAAGTAAATCTCATTAATTTATTTTTTGCTTTTCCCCAATCACCTACAATTAGCTTCCCACCTGGTTTTAGCACTCTATAAATTTCTTTTAATGATAGCAGCTTATCTTTCTGATTAAGTTGATGAAAAACTAATGAACTAAAAACTTTGTCAAAGGTGTTATCTTCATAAGGGAATGTGAATCCGTCATAAAGATCAAGATTAATATCTAACCCGATTTTATCCATTTTACGTTCTGCAATTGCTTTGACTTTCGGATCAATATCCAAACCCTTAAGTTTTATTTTTTTGTTGCGTTGATGTGCAAGAATTATATTTTGTCCCGTTCCGTAGCCAAACTCTAAAATAGTTTCACCGTTCTTCGGGTCTAATTCGTTCATCAACAATGTTCTAAATTTCCTTTCAGGCATGGTCAACTTGATTGTTAGGTCGTAAAAACTTGTCAACCAGTTGTATCCTAATGCTGGAATAAATTCTTTCTTTTGTTTCTTTTTTTTTCTTTTTTTCATATCTTTCCTTTCTGTTTGAAGGTTTTATGTTCTTTATTCCTCGAACTGAGCACATCTTTCGGCTTTTTCATCGTTAAAAGAATATGTAAATTGTACTGCATTTATTTCAGTAGTATGGCCTGTTTTTCTGTAAAAATTCAACGCATCAATATCATCGCTTTCGGTTTCAACATAGACGTCTTCAAATCCCCTATCTTTACAATATTTACAAACTTCTGCTATTAATAGTTTTCCTAACCCTTGTCCTTGATATTCGGGGGTAATACCAACATCATAGATATAAGCAACTGGCTTAGCGCCGTAATAGTTCTCTAGTACATAAATGGTCAGACCACCAAGAACTTTTTCATGTTGCTTTACGACAAATACCAAAAAATAAGGGTTTTCAAGTAATTTCCTCAAATGTTCATTTCCTGGTATGGCTTCGTCGATTTCAAAGACAGCTTTGAAGATTCCTATTAAGCTTCTGAAGGCTGTAACTTCGTTAGAACTCAGTTTTTTCACATTTATCGTTTTCATGATATTCTCCAATAACTGATGGAATTGCCGTTAACAAGCTAGAGTATAAAAAGCAGTAGAAAAAAATAAAGCACTTTATTAAAGGAATGAACCACTCTCGCAAATAAACATTTATAGTTGGTAGCATTATTTCTCTATTATTTTTTTTACATATTCAATATTAGAATTCTTCAAATCCCAACTCAATAGTTCCTCTTCAATCAATTTTTGATTCTTTTTTTTGATATCTCGGAGTGAATTGCCAACGGATTTTCTTAGATATTTGCTTTCGTTGTCCTTATGATCACTGATTAGTTTAATGGCAAGGGCGGGGTTGTCTTTAAAGTATGGGCGATTCGTCCAAATTCTAAGTCCCTCAATAACGGCTCGCTTTATTGCCGGGTTTTTGTCGGAAAGCCATTTTTTAATAATTGGTAAGCTTTTTTCGTATCCATTTGTTTTACAATAATGGTCAAAAGCCTTCGCCAGCATTTCTTGAACTCGCCAGTTTTTATCTTTTCCAACTTCTGTCCTAAGAACACGAAGGGCGCGATAATCATATGGTGATAATTGCCCTAAAAGATAAGTGCCTAACATTCTTACCTGATAAGAACTGTCAACCAAAAATTTATTAGCCAGCATAAAATGATTTTCCGTTTTATTCGATAATATACTATCTCCTGCTTCAATTATATGTAAGAAACCGTGTTCTATTTTCTTGATTTTTTCAATAATCTGATCCATCGTATTCTAATATTGCTTCCGTATAACAGTCAAGCATATGAAGCGCTTTTACTTGTTTAATAGTTCCACTCGGTATTTTATCATTCGAATAATCAATTCTTTGGGTAACGGTTTAAGGTGAGAGGAGTTCGACTCTTCTCACTTTATCTAACGGAAACTGAACAGAGCCCTTCCCAAGCCTTAACCATAAAGCTATTATAGTTCTTTCAGCCTTAGCTGTCCACACGCCGCATCAATGTTCCCGCCAACACTACGCCTAATGGTAACATCAATACCCTCTCGTTCTAGGACGACAGCAAATCGGTAAACATCCCTTGCATTTGGTCTAACAAAATCCCTTTCTTTCACCTCATTAACAGGTATTAAGTTAACATGGCATAAAAAATCCCTACCTTTGAGTAGCTTCACAAGGCGAACAGCTTCCTCCATACTATCATTTACCCCTTTAATCAAAGCATATTCGAAGCTAATTCTTCTTTTCGTCTTGCTAAAATAATACGCTAATGCATTAAGGCATTCATCAATCCCAAAACGATTTGTGATAGGCATGGTTGTTTTTCGCTTCTCATTCGTTGTCGCGTGTAGCGAAAGAGCGAGCGTAATACCTAGCTTCAGGTCAGCAAGTTCGTATATTCTTGGCACGATGCCACAAGTAGAAAGTGTTATGTTTCTAACAGAGAGGTTCTGTCCTTTTTCATTACAAAATGTTTGAATTGATTTTACAACATTATCATAATTGTGAAGAGGCTCTCCTGTTCCCATAAATACAATATGTGATATTTTTTCTCCCACTATATCATTGCAAATATAAAACTGTCTGAGAATCTCCGAAGTCGTTAGATTCCTTGCAAGACCATTTATACCGGAAGCGCAGAAAGTACAACCCATGGCGCAACCAGCTTGTGTGGATAAACAGACAGAATAATGATCTTTGTATTTCATAATTACTGTTTCTATTAGTTCATTATCTTCTAGTTTAAAAAGTAATTTTCTGGTGAAATCCTCCCTATCAACTTGTTCTTTTATGACCTTTATCTCCTTAATAAAATAGTTACTGTCCAGCATTTTCCTAGTATCTTTACTAATATTAGACATGCCCTCAAAACTAGCTACTCTCTTTTTATGTAGCCAGTCGTATAGTTGAGTTACTCTAAAAGGCTTAAGTCCTTTACTCATTAAGGAACTGTTCAGCTCTTCATATGTTAAACTTAATATATCTACTCTATCCATACTACTTTTTCTTAAATAACGCGATGAAAAATCCGTCTATTCCCCCTAATGCAGGATAAATCTTCAGGTAATCATCACTACTCTCTAATCCTTTTATATCAAGCGTTTGAATTTCAAACTCACTATATTTATCCTTTATATATTCTACATTTTTTTCATTTTCTTCTTTTGTTAGCGTACAGGTACTATACAGAAGATATCCCTCTTTTTTTACATATTTTACTGCGTTGTCTATAATACTTCTTTGTAATTTAACAAGTTCATTAACACCACTAATAGAAAAATTATACTTAATATCTGGCTTTTTACGTATGACACCTATTCCAGAACATGGTACATCCGCTAGAACGAAGTCAAATTTACCAATCAGATCCTCTCTCAGTACCGTGGCGTCATTTATCTCACACGAAACATTGTCTAATCTGAGTCGTTTTACATTGTCTTTAATCCTATCAACTTTCTTAGCTGACACGTCCATACTCATTACTTTCATAGCGGTGTTTTGCGCTATATGGGTACTCTTACCACCAGGCGCAGCACATAAATCCAAAACATTTTCTACAGGAAGTTTTCCGACTATATGTCCTACTATGGTCGAACTCTCATCTTGAACTTGAAACAACCCTTCTTTAAATTCTCTAATTGTTTCTAATTTATCGTAGTTTGATATTCTAAAACAGTCCTCAAAAATACTACCTTTTTTAACAACAATACCTTGAGACTCCAGTCTTTCTTTTAACCTAGAAGGGGTTATAAGAGTATGATTTGTTCTTATGGTGACATCTGTATCTTCGTTAATTGAACGTATAAAGTCCTCAAAATTTTCAGCAGGGAAAACCCTTTTAACGTACTCAAATAATTCTTTTGGCACGGAATTCTTTATTCTTAGCTTTTCATACCTATCTTGCGGAAAAACTACTTCACCACGTTTCGTAGAAATCTTCCTAAGCACCGCATTGACAAAACCGGCTAACGAATGCATCCTATATTTTTTCACAAGTTTTACTGCTTCATTCACGACTGCACTTTCAGGAACTTTTTTCATAAAAAGAAGCTGATAAGAACTCAGCTCCATTATAAGTCTTATAGTTGGACGCATTTTAGCAACGTTGATTGTTGAAAAATGATTTATGACATAGTCTATGTATATTCTATGTTCCACAACGCCAAATACTATCTTTTGTATGAAACTACGTCCATTTTTGTCAACAGTATTTTGCTCAAAACAATCTTTTATCGCCTCCGTTATAAATGTCCCTTTATCTATGTTTTCAAGCACTTTTAAAGCGGCGTATCTCTCATTCACCGTCTACTGCCCCTAGCTATTAATATAAAACGAATAAGGTTGCTTAAAGCCACTGCTGCTGAAGCAACATACGTCATGGCAGCCGCTTTTAGAACTTTTTTAGCGCCCCTTATCTCATCATCTGCAAGGTATCCGTCACTTTCTAAGATATTGAGTGCTCTTCTAGAAGCATTTATTTCTACAGGTAGCGTTAATACGTGAAAAAGCACTACTATGGCAAACATAATGATAGCCACTTGAAGGATAAAATGTCCTATATTCCCACCAGTCCTTGAAAACGCACCTAATAATATTCCGATAAACGCTAAAGGCATCGCCGTGTTATTTGCAAAGTTAACCGCTGGAAGTATCGCACTTCTTATCGTTAGATACGGATAATCCTCATCATGCTGAATTGCGTGTCCACACTCGTGCGCAGCTATTGCTAGCGCGGAAAGTGACTTGCTTCCATACACCCCTTCCGAAAGATTTACGGTTTTATTCCTAGGATCATAATGATCCGTTAGAACGCCTCCAACAGGATTTACTCTCACATATAGTATCCCTTTTCTTTTTAAAATCATGCTTGCTACTTGATTACCCGTATAGCCTCTAGAATTAGCAATTTTACTAAATCTTCTATAGTTTGACTTGACCATACTTTGAGCAATCATCGCAAATATAAATGCCGGTATTAATAGAATCATACTACTATAGTAACCCATCATTCCTCCTTATTGCACTTTGAATTTTGTAAATATATCCCCAGTCTCTATTTTAAACCCACGCAAAAATTCTTGTACCCTCATTCTTTTTTTGTTTTGTCGTTGTACTTCATAAACTTTAATATAGCCATTTTTACAAGCGATACTAAAGTAATCATTCGCAACTTCTATAACCTCATAAGGTTTCTTATCAATATCTTCTACTACAGGAACTGCTTCCCAAATTTTCAAAAGTTCCCCGTCAATGTATGTATAACTACTTGGCCATGGATTCATCGCTCTAATGCTATTAGCTACCAAATTTACGTCTTTGTCACAATCAATTACACCATCTGATTTGCTCAACCTAGGAGCGTACGACGCTTTGCTGTCATCTTGTTTCATCGGATTCGTTTCGCCCCTTTCTATCAAATCAAGCGTTTCAAGCAAAACTAGTGGCGATACATCAGCGAGTTTTTCAAATAGTGACCCACCGGTATCCCTTTCATCAATAGATACTTCCTTAGTACGTAGAATATCTCCAGTATCTAATCCTTCATCCATTTGCATAATTGTTATACCGGTAATTTCATCTCCTTCTAATATCGCTCTTTGTATAGGTGAAGCTCCTCTATGTCTTGGTAATAATGAAGCGTGAACATTTATACACCCATACCTTGGCAATTCAAGTATTTGCTTTGGAATAATTTGTCCATAAGCTGCCACTACTATAACATCAGGCTTTAACTTATCTAAAGCTTGAATAAACTTTTCATCCTTTGCTGCCAGCGGTTGCAATACATAGATATTATTTTCGAGTGCAACCTTCTTAACAGCTGAAAAGAGAAGTCTTTTACCTCTCCCTTTCGGTTTATCCGGCTGAGTAACAACACTTATAACATCGTGTCTACTACTCATAAGCCCTTCTAAAACGCTTACACTAAAGTCAGGCGTCCCCATAAAAACTATTTTCATACTTCTTCTGCTTCCTCTAGCTTAGTAGTGTACAAAATACCGTTCAAATGGTCATTTTCATGGCAAATCGCTCGTGCCAGAAAGTCCTCAGCGGTAATACTAAACTCATTGCCGTTGACATCCTGCGCCTTCACAATAACCTTTTTAGGACGTTTTACCATACCTTGTCTTCCCGGTACACTAAGACAACCCTCTACGCCTATTTGTTCGCCTTCTGCCTCAAGTATCTCAGGATTTATAAAAGCTAATAATTCGTTTTTCTCTTCCGATATATCAACGACAAATATTCTTTTTAGAATACCTACTTGCGGAGCTGCAAGTCCAACACCTTCGCTTTCGTACATGGTTTGAGCCATGTCTTCTACAAGAATTTTTGTCCTGTCTGTAATTTTTTTAACCGGCTTAGCCGTTTTGGTTAGAATATCGTCTCCGATTATTCTTAAAGTTCTAATTGCCATAAATCTCCTTTACGTATACGTAGGATTGATATCCAGCGTTAAAACCGATTGTTTTGATACGTCTTCTTTCTTCTTTTCCTTTTGCAAATATTCTATAATCTGTAATAAAAGATTATAGCTATTTGACTTAACATATATTATCCTTCTGTACTTACCAGCTATTTTGGGTCTGGCAGGGATAGTAGGTCCAAGGACTTCATATCTTTCGTCCTCTTCACTGAGTTTATTCTTAAGGATTTTACTAAGTCGTATGATATACTTTTCGTCCTTAGAAGTCAATATTGCCACCAGTATATGAGCGTATGGAGGGTATTTCATAAGCTTCCTAAACACTATCTCCTTTTTATAAAAAGACAAATAATCTCCGGTCTTAGAAGCCATTATTGCATAGTGCTGCGGTGAATATGTTTGAATTATCCCCTTCCCAGGAACATTATCACGCCCAGCTCTCCCAAGCACCTGTGTTATGAGAGAATATGTTCTTTCGCTTGACCGAAAGTCTTGAATATAAAGTGATTGGTCCGCTGCTAAAACGCCAACTAGCGTTACACCAGAAAAATGATGCCCCTTTGCAACCATTTGTGTCCCAATAAGTATATCCGCCTTTTCTTCTTCAAATTTTTTAATAATCTCATCATGACCAAACTTACCACTTGTCGTATCGTAATCCATTCTTACTACTCTTGCCTCCGGAAAAAGCGTATTGAGTTGTTTTTCTACCTTTTCCGTGCCAATACCAATATCCTCTACCTTCTCACTACTACACTTAGGACAACGGGCATAGGAGTTTTTTTTATTGTCACAATAGTGACAGATAAGGGCGTTATCGCTCTTATGATAATGAAACGGTATTTCACATCTACTGCATTTAGCAACGTAGCCACAGTTCTTACAAGTTATAAATCTCGAATATCCCCTGCTATTTAGCAGTAAGATTATCTGTTCATTTTTTTGCAATGTTCTCTTTATGCTATCCGTTAGCTTTTTGCTAAAAATCGTATCATTCCCTTCTTTTATTTCCATTGACATATCAATTATTTCTATATCATTAATATAGTCATTGGTTGCTTTTGAAGTGAGCTCTAAGAGTTTATATTTTGAACTCATTGCTTTAAAGTATGTCTCAATCAATGGGGTTGCACTCCCAAGCACAACCGGGCATTTATGATACGACGCTCTTTTTATGGCTATTTCTCTAGCGTGATACTTGGGGTCTTTTTCCGACTTATACGTTGACTCATGTTCTTCATCGATGATTATAATACCAATTTTTAAAAAAGGTGTAAAAATCGCGGTTCTTGGTCCAATCATAACTTTTATTTTCCCATCTTTAGCCATTTTCCACTGGTCGTATTTCTCCCCTTTTGATAGTCTCGAATGAATGACACCAACGACATCGCCAAATCTAGACATCACCCTTCTTACCGTTTGATGAGTAAGGCTTATTTCCGGTATTAAAAATATCGCACTCTTGCCATGGGCTATTGTTTCTTCAATTAACTGTAAGTAGACTTCTGTTTTACCACTTCCTGTCACTCCATGAAGAACGTAAACTTCATTTTTCTCACTTTTCATGGAAACTTTTACTGAATTGATGGCATTTTGCTGCTCGGCGTTTGGAATATGCTTGATTGTTTTTTTAACCTTAGAACTATCATATGGTATTCTGGGATTATATTTATTATTAATATCTACAAACCTTGCATTTTCAAGAGAAGTAATAACACTTTTCGATACATTTAAGTCATATAGTAATTGGGTAAGTTTTACCTCTCCCGTTTTAATCAAGTATTTTAGGACATCAATCCTTCTTTTGTATCGTTTACTATTACCGGTCGTCTCAATATACTCATTAACAAACTCGTGTGTTTTAATCAATTTCACGTATAATTGTTTTTTATAAGTGCTATCGAGATCCATAGGTATTAGGGAATTAAGCGCATATCTAAAAGTAGTAAAATACCTCTTTTTCATGAACTGAGCTAAAGAAATCATTTCACTTTCAAAGCTAATGTTTTCTTTCACGCTTAATATGTATTTAAGCTTTTTTGAATCGAAAGAAAGGCTATCCGTTATGTCTATAACGTAGCCATCTTTTTGATTATTTGATTTACCAAATGGTATAGTGACAAGCGAACCTACTGTTACACTACCCCTAAGAGAATCAGGTATTCCGTAAGTAAAAGGCTTGTCTATGCTCTTAGTATTAATATCTACAATAACATCTGCATAAAGCACGACTTAACTCTTAATATCTATTGTGCCGTTATAAAGTTCTTCAATAGCAATTGAGAGAGGTTTTTTCCTTGGATCATAATTTTTTGTTGGCTTTACTTCCTCTATTTGAGGAGCAACAAAGCTTGTTAATGAAGGTACTTTGTCATATTTTGAAACTCTTCTTGAAATTTCAGGTTTTACTTTCTTCTCTTCTTTTTTTGGTGCTAACTCTTCAACTATTTGTCTAGCTCTCTTGGAAGTGGCAATTACAATTGAATACCTACTTTTTAGTTCAATCTCATCGTTTCTATTATTTACTTTTTGCATTAAATCTCTGTAAGATGGGTATAACATTTTATTCTCCTTCTAATATATCTTTAAACTGATTTTCTAAATTTGTTGAAATATCTATATAGTTCTTAGCTGTATGCTGTTCTGCCTTTACTATGGCGTCAATTATCTCAATGCATTCTTCTAAGTTATCATTCTCTACAATATAATCATATTCTTTAATATAAGTCATCTCTTCTTTAGCACGAGCAAGTCTTTTTAAGATCATTTCCATAGGCTCCGTTCCACGTTTTAGCAACCTGTTTTTAAGTTCTTTTATGGAAGGAGGTAATATGAATACCATAACTGCACCAGGATACTTATCCCTTACCTTCATAGCCCCTTGTAATTCTATCTCAAGTATAATATTTTTTCCAGTCTTTAGTTGTTCAAACACGTAATCTTTTGGCGTGCCGTAGTAATGATTGACAAAACTAGCCCATTCGAGTAATTCATCATCTTTAATCATTCTCTCGAATTCTTCTTTGCTAACGAAATAATAACTTTTGCCCTCAACTTCACCTTCTCTAGGTTTTCTAGTGGTGGCTGATATTGATAGACTGTAATCATCTTTCGTTTCCATGATTCCTTTTACAATTGTTCCTTTTCCAGCTCCACTAAAGCCGGATATAACAAGTAGCACACCTGGTAATTTCATATTATTCCTACTCTACGTTTTGAACTTGTTCTCGTATTTTTTCTACTTCACTTTTTATATCTAATCCAATATTTGTGATATCTAAATCAACCGATTTAGATAGAATTGTATTTACTTCGCGGTTCATTTCCTGTGAGATAAAGTCCAGTTTCTTGCCTACTGATCCGTCATCCTCCATCGTTTTCTTAAAGTGGTTTACATGACTAAGCATCCTTACCGTTTCCTCATCAATACAGTGTTTATCCGCTAATATAGCAGCTTCTGTATAAACTCTATCTTCTTTTAGATTAAATCTATCCGCAACGGACTGAATGGTTTCAAATAATTTTTCAGTATGTCTATTTAATGAATCCGAACTCTTTTCTTCAATTTGCTTAGTTTTCTCTTCAATAACGTTTAGTTTTGACATCAAATCTGATTTTAGTGATTTCCCTTCAACTTCTCTTGATACTATAAGATTATCCAACGCCAAACCAAGCGCATGTTCACATGTTTTTCTAAGTAATCCTTTTCTGCTTTGATTCTCAGATGAAATAACAACACCAGAAACATTTAAAAAGTGAGATGCCTTAATATCATTTTCTATGTTGAATTCTTTTTCTAAATTGTTAATTATTCTTTGATAATTAGTTAGTAATGGCCTGTTAATAGAAAGGACTACGCTACTTTCTGAAGTATCCTCATACTTTATAAAGACATCGACCTTACCTCTTGAGAGGCGTTTTTGAACAAGTTTTTTAAGGTCAATCTCGTAGTCATACAAAGCACTAGGGAGTTTGAATCTTACATCTAAATATCTGTTGTTAACTGTTTTAATGTCAACGATCATGCGAATATCATCTAGTAGATACTCTCCACTCCCGTATCCTGTCATACTGTTTATCATATCATTCTCCGTAAATAAATTATAACGTAACAAGTATTTTTTATCAATAAAAAAGCTAGTGAACAATCGTTGACTAGCTTAGTACATTATTCGCTTATTACTTCTTTTCCGTTATATGTCCCGCATGCCTTGCATACTCTGTGTGGCATCATTAGCTCACCGCACTTTGGGCAATCAACAAGATTTGGAGCTGTAAGCTTCCAATTAGCCCTTCTGCTATTTCTTTTTGCTTTTGAGACTTTCCTCTTTGGTACTGCCATTTCTACACCTCCTTAAATAAATCTTTCAGTTTACTTAGTCTAGGATCTATATTATCCTCTTTGCAATCGCAAGACTTTACGTTCAAATCTGCCCCGCAAGTTGCACAAAGTCCCAAGCAACCTTCATCACAAAGAGTCTTCAAAGGAAGATTCACATATACCTCGTCGAAAATCATTCTTTTCAAATCGAGAACTGTGCCTTCTAAATAATCCTCTTCTTCCTGCTCATCAATACAGATATCTTTGGTCAATTCGGTCTCTACTACCTCTTCTATATCTTTCGTACACCTATCACAAGTAGTCATATATGATGCAGAGCAAAAACCTTTTATTTTAAAATCGTAAGTTCCTATTTTTGTAATCGCACCATTAAAGCTAACAGGTTTTGTTAAGTCCTTTTTATCGTTATCGACAACGATATGGTCATCATCAAAAGTTATTTCAATCTTCTTAACATTCTCATTGTTAGGAAAGATTTTTAAAAGATCAACTTTCATATTCATACCTAAACCTTTAAAACATCAAGACCAATTATACTAAGTATAAGTATTAATGTCAAGGCGTTAAATAATTAAGTTAAAAGCAGAACTCGGTTTATCCTGTTGAGATTAAAATTCCCTAATTAAGTAGTTAACAATAAGTAATAAATATTTGTATTGGATAACCCTTTTGCTACCGTAAAACTATTTATCGTTAATCATCTCTATTATCGCGTTAATAATGATCTCCGGGTATTCATGGTGAATAAAATGACCACTGTTATCAACAATGATACGTTTACTCGTATCCGATATATTCATAAGCTGTTCTTGGTATGTATCCCAGTCTTCAAATCCATTTTCCCCAGCACTTATCACGGTAAGCTTTATCGCCTCTATACTACCACCATCGGAAACCACTTTACCGTTCTTTTGTAAATACTCTCTTTCATTAATCATGGTTTTATTCCAGAGGTTTTTTAGTACTAACCCTGTTTGCAGCTCCTCGATATCTTTAGGTATCTCTTGCTTGCTTTTAAACTGTTCTTTCACTTTATCAGAATGCAACAGTAGTCTTAATAACCCTAATTTTCTTATACCTTTAAGTTGGTAAACTCTGCTCGACATCGGGTCTTCAAACTCTTCACAAAATGATGGAGACGCTCCATCATTTAAAATCAATCCTTCTACTTGTTCCGGATATTTTTGAGCAAATCTAATAGCCTGAAGTGATGACATGGAATGTGCCACTATAATATATGGAGGTTCTTGATGGGTTTGTTCTAGAACTATATTAAACTCTTCTACCATAGTATCTATATCTCTGGATTTCTTAGTAAGACTACTCTTTCCCATACCAAATCTATCATACATAAAGACTTTTGAACTTTCTGAAACTTTGTTCCATAAACTGTACATATCCGTATAGACAGAGCTAACACCAGAGCCAGACATAAAAATAACCGTCTTATCGCCGGAACCTTTTTCTAAATAATATATACTTTCGTTCGCATATATAGGTACTTTTTTATCCATGAACGAATATATTCTCGACTTTTTAAAAGAGATGATAGCAAAGATGTCATATAGTTTTAGTATTAAAAGTATTGAAATTATTATAAAAATAAATATTTTTATCTTATGTTTCATCCTCGCCCTCCAAGGCAAATTAGAATCATAATTGTTATAATGAGCAAGCCGATAAGCCGAGTTCTGTCATGGACGATCATCTATCTAGGGTTATTGTCACCAATAAGCTCAAGCGAAATACCGATGCTAATGCGAGCAGCCATACATCATTTTTCTTGCTCCGGGTGGGGTTTACATAGCCAGCATTGTTGCCAACACTGCGGTGAGCTCTTACCTCGCCTTTCCATCCTTACCAAACGGCGGTTTATTTCTGTTGCACTATCCTTAAAGTTGCCTCCACCAGTCGTTAACTGGCACCCTGCTCTGTGGAGCTCGGACTTTCCTCCTGCTAAAAGCAGGCGACCGACTGGCTTACTCATTATTATTTTTTCACTACAATATTAACAATTTTATTTGGCACTACTATTTCTTTTACAATTTTAGTAGTGTCTATCTTATCACTAAGATAATCTTTAGCAAGTTTTACAACTTGTTCTTTATCTAGATCAATTGCTATCTCAATAGTTCCTTTCGTTTTACCGTTTACTTGTATTGGAACAGTTATAACATCATCTATTAGATAACGCTCGTCGCATATCGGCCATGAAGTACTAAATACTGATCCCTTACCACCAAGCATCTGCCATAGCTCTTCGCTTGCATGAGGTGCGAATGGTGCAAAAAGTGTAACAATTGTTTTCGCAGAAGCAATATCAATACCACCGTTTTTCTTAACATATGCTGAAAATGCATTATTGTATTCCATAAAGGCACTTACTACCGTATTCATATGGAAATGTTCCATTCTACTTGTTACGTCGTTTATTAACCTATTCGTTAGCTTCTTTAATTCATCCGTTTCTTCAAAATCAGCACTTGCACTGGATATTACCGTCCAAAGCTTATTGATAAATCGATATACTCCATCAATCCCTCTATCATCCCACTCACTATCAAGCTCAGGTGGGCCTACAAATAGTTCGTATAGCCTTAATGAGTCACTTCCGTAGTTTTCAACTAGTTCATCAGGAGATACGACGTTACCCTTCGATTTACTCATCTTAGCACCACTTTTGGTAATCATCCCTTGATTAAATAGCTTCTTAAATGGTTCTTCAAAGTTGACTACACCTATGTCGTACAGAAACTTCGTGTAAAATCTTGCGTATAGTAAATGGAGCACGGCGTGTTCTATTCCACCAACATACATATCAACCGGCAACCACTCTTTCATCTTATCAAAGCTGACTAATTCTTTATCGTTATTAACATCCACATATCTCAAGAAATACCATGAGGAACCAGCCCATTGTGGCATTGTATTTGTCTCACGCTTTCCGTGACCACCACAGGATGGACACGTGGTATTCACAAAAGAATCAATTGCAGCAAGTGGTGATTCTCCTGTTCCAGTAGGCTCATAACTCTCTACATCTGGCAGTAAAACAGGTAGATCTTTCTCAGGGACTGCTACTGGTCCACACTTTTCACAATGAATAATAGGAATTGGTTCTCCCCAGTATCTTTGTCTGCTAAATACCCAGTCCCTTAATTTATAATTAATCGTCTTTTCACCAAAGCCTTTTTTGGCTATGTATTCAGAGATAACTTCTTTGGCTTTGTTAGAATCTATACCATTAAAATTACCTGAGTTTATCATTATTCCCTCAGAGGTATAAGCTTCTTGTAATTCTTTTTCTTCACCATCTTCACTGATTACTTGAACGATATCTAGTCCAAATTTCTTCGCGAACTCAAAATCCCTTTCATCATGGGCAGGAACACACATAATAGCGCCTGTCCCATAATCCGCTAATACATAATCAGAAATCCATATCGGTATTTTATGCCCACTCAGTGGATTAAGCGCATACGCACCAGTGAATACGCCAGTTTTATCTTTTTCTTTCATTCTGTTTACAGTAGACTTAAGGGAACTGTCAAAGACATACTGCTTCACTTCCTCCATACATTCTGTTGAAGAAATCTTTTGCACTAGTTCATGCTCGGGTGCAAGCACCATAAAAGTAGCACCATACAATGTGTCCGGTCTCGTTGTAAATACTTCTATCTCTTCATCACTATCCTTAACCTTGAACTTAACAGATGCTCCATATGACTTGCCTATCCACTCCGTCTGCATCTTTTTAACCTTCTCCGGCCAATCAAGGGTGTCTAAGTCGTCTAGTAATCTCTGAGCATATTCCGTTATCTTGAGCATCCACTGCCTAAGATTTTTCTTGGTTACATCATGACCACATCGATCACATTTTCCGTCTTTTACTTCTTCGTTTGCAAGACCTGTCTTACAGTCTGGGCACCAGTTAATAGGCATTTCCTTTTCATAGGCAAGACCTTTTTCAAACATTTTTACAAATATCCACTGCGTCCACCTATAATAATCTGGATCTGTTGTATTTACTTCTCTATTCCAATCATAAACGGCACTTATGTCTTCAAGTTGAGCCTTAAATCTTTCTACATTCTCTTGTGTTGCCACCGATGGATGAACTTTCATCTTTATGGCGTAGTTTTCAGCAGGAAGCCCAAAAGCGTCCCACCCCATAGGGTGCAGAACATGGTAGCCATTTAATATCTTATATCTACTCCACACATCAGAAAGGACATATCCTCTCCAGTGTCCTACATGTATACCATTCCCTGACGGATATGGAAACATATCCAGACAGTAATAATTTTTCTTATCCTTGCTGGCTGCATTAATATTATGTTGCGCCCAATATTTTCTCCACTTTTTTTCGATGACTTTATGATTGTATTTTGCCACGGTTTCTCCTTTACAATATATCTTTGTACTGTGTAATAATAAATCTTCCTTCTCTTCTTTCAAGCGTAATACTCTTCTTAGGTAATGCCCCGTCCGGCGAATCGAAGGATATCACAATATTATAAGAGAAATCCCCTATTTTTTCAACTTTATCGATTACCATAGTTTCTGTCCAAATATTATCACTAGCCGGCATTAGGTAATATCCAGAATCATAAGCTATCTCAAGATCGAGATCAAGAAAGCTTGAATGCGTTTCTACCGTTTCATCAAAGTATTCTTTCACCAATTCTTCGACTCTTTCTTCCGGTACATAGAGAATAAACTTTTGCGTATCAAACTTAAGCTCATTATACTCATGCTGATAAATATAGGATATCGCAAACAGCTTCATATCCTCTTGTGTGATTCCTTTTTCATAACTCTTGCTGCCAAAAAGAACATTAAAATATACAGGATCGATGAATTCTATTATTTCTCGCTGGATTTTTTCATTAACCTCCGAATTCTTGTCTATTTCAATACTTTTTGATATTTCTTGTTTTTTAGCAGTTGTCGTTGTCTGGCTTTTTGTTGTCGTTGTCGTTTGTTTTTCTGTGACTACTGTCGTAGCAGTAGTTTCTTCTGATTGTCCAACCGTTGTCGTACTAATTTGAACATCATTAACAGCGTTTCTCCTAAATAAAAATATA
>PDWI01003735.1_pt1 | contig 21165 bp, 12 predicted proteins | sample 1430891 | NCBI WGS metagenome assembly PDWI01 (sample SAMN01162508, study PRJNA174530) | Oral metagenome, whole genome shotgun sequencing project. | biome: Marine environment; feature: Marine mammal; material: Swab sample of the gingival sulcus; isolation source: swab sample of gingival sulcus... | reverse complement strand
ACGATGTCTTAGACGATCTGTCGTGTTGCTTGCTGTTTTGGCCTGTTTTTTTCTGGCCCAATCTTTTGCCCAGGCAAAGACCTCATGGGATATGCCTACTCCTTATCCAGATGCCACGTTCCACACCAAGAATATTGCTCAATTTGCTGCTGATGTAAAAAAGGCGACGGGCGGTGAACTGGTTATCAAGCTGCATACTGCCGGTTCTCTTTTCAAGCATCCTGAAATTAAAAACGCGGTACGTGGTGGTCAGGTGCCCATCGGAGAGTTCTTTGTCTCTTTGCTTGGTAATGAACACCCGGTATTCTCTGCCGATTCGCAACCTTTTCTGGCTACGAACTATGCGGACGCAGCTCGGCTGTGGGCGGCCCAGAAACCTATTATTTCTAAACTTCTTGACAAACAAGGCCTGATGCCTCTGTTTTCAGTACCCTGGCCACCCCAGGGGCTTTACACCAAAAAGGCGATCAATACAGTTGATGACATTAAAGGGCTGAAGTTCAGGACATATAATTCAACCTTGGAAAAACTGGCAAACAAGCTTGGTGCGGCCCCGACTCAGGTTGAGGTACCCGATCTGCCTCAGGCTTTTTCTACGGGCCGGGTCGATGCAATGGTAACGTCACCTTCTACTGGTGCCAACTCCAAGGCCTGGGATTTTGTGAATACCTATACTGACATTCAAGCCTGGGTGCCAAAAAATGTGGTTGTTGTCAATAAACGGGCCTTCCGTCGTCTTGATAAAGATATCCAGCAGGCGGTGTTGCAGGCTGCCGCAGCTGCTGAAAAACGCGGTTGGGAGATGAGCAAGGAAGAGACTGCTGCCAAGATCAAGATTATGGCCGACAACGGTATGAATATTGTTACTCCTTCTCCAGAGCTGATGAACGGCTTGAAAGCTATTGGTGACCAGATTGTTGCTGGATGGGAAAAAGAAGGTGGTGCTGAGAGCACCGAATTGCTCAACGCGTATAAAAAGTAACGTTCTTTCATGTATCGGGCTTGTCTTGTTTTTGAGATGAGCCCGATTGGGGATGCCATGATTCGAAAGATACTCGACAATATCTATCGATACAGCGGCTGGCTGGCCGCTGTTTTTTTGTTATTGATCTGCGTGCTCGTTATCTGCCAGGTGGGATGTAATCTCATTGACAGAGTGAGTGCCTTGATAACTGGAACGGCAGTCGGGCTGACCATCCCATCCTATGCTGATTTTACGGGATTTCTTTTGGCTGCCTCATCTTTTCTGGCCTTGGCCTATACCTTGCGCTCCGGGAGCCATATTCGGGTTACTTTGTTTTTCAGCCATCTTGGTAAGAAGGTACAGCGTATTCTTGAAGGATGGTGTCTGTTTTTTGCGGCGGTGATTACCTGCTATTTTTCCTGGTACACCGGATACTTACTTTATGAAAGTTTTATTTATAACGATCTCTCTCCGGGTATGGTGGCTGTTCCTCTGTGGATTCCGCAAACTGCGATGTTACTTGGTCTGGTGATTCTCTCCATATCTTTGCTTGATGATCTCTTCTGCCTGGTGTTTTTCGGAACCACCAGTTATCAGAAAGAATATAAGAAATAGGAGTAGTTCATGTCTGAAGTTTCGATGACCGTATTTTTACTGCTCCTTCTCTTCTTTTTTCTAGGGAGTGGTATTTGGGTTGCTTTTTCTCTGCTCGGGGTGGGTGTTGTTGGCATCCTGCTTTTTAGCGGTGCTCCTGTGGGCAATGTCCTGGCAACGACGGTTTGGGGTGCCAGCAATAGCTGGGCCCTTGCCGCCTTGCCCCTTTTTATCTGGATGGGGGAGATTTTGTTTCGTTCCCGACTCTCTGAAGATATGTTCGATGGATTGTCACCATGGTTGACTCATCTTCCAGGTCGTCTGCTTCATGTTAATGTGTTGGGTTGTGCTATTTTTGCTGCGGTCTCGGGGTCTTCTGCGGCGACGGCGGCGACCATTGGCAAGATGTCCATTCCAACGCTCACCGAACGTGGGTATCCGCAGCGGATGATTCTTGGGACCCTTGCCGGCTCAGCCACCCTGGGACTCTTGATTCCACCGTCGATCATTTTGATTGTTTATGGGGTGGCCACGGAACAGTCTATAGCCCGGTTGTTTATCAGTGGTGTCTTTCCGGGGTTGCTTCTCGTTAGCCTGTTTGTTGGTTATGTCGTTATCTGGTCTTTACTGCATCGTGGTAAGATCCCTCGCGAGACTGCAAAGTATTCTTTGGTCGAAAAAATACGGCGCGGAAAACGGTTGATCCCGGTAGTCCTTTTGATATGCGGCGTTCTTGGCTCTATTTACAGTGGGATTGCTTCGCCGACGGATGCTGCTGCTGTTGGTGTGGTATTAGCTCTTGTCTTGTCGTGGTTTTCGGGAAGTCTTGATCGGGAAACCTTTCTCAAAGGTCTACTTGGAGCGACTAAAACTTCGTGCATGATTGCTTTTATTCTTGCCGGAGCAGCCTTTCTTACCGTAGCCATGGGATTTACGGGTATCCCCAGGATGTTGGCTGCCTGGATTGGTGCCTTGCAGCTTTCCCCGTATGCCCTGCTCGGGGCTTTGACGGTGTTTTTTGTTATTCTTGGTTGTTTTCTTGATGGCATTTCGGTGGTGGTACTGACCACTTCGGTCATCATGCCGATGGTCGAGCAGGCGGGTATTGATCCGCTCTGGTTTGGGATCTTTGTGGTGATTGTTGTTGAAATGTCTCAAATTACTCCGCCTGTGGGCTTTAATCTTTTTGTTATTCAAGGACTTACTGGGGTTAATATCCTTCGGGTTGCGTATGCCGCGTTGCCTTTTTTTCTTTTATTGATGGTGGCGTTGCTTCTTATTGTGTTTTTCCCGCAGATCGTAACCTTTCTTCCTGCGATGATGAGTGGGTGAGTGATTATTATGGATTCTTTAAAGCCGGTGCGGTGTCGGCAATATGAGGATGTTTTCGTGGTGTTTGGCGATAGCCCCAGTCTTATGGGGGAGAGATAATGAGAAGATTTTTATTGTTTTTGACGGTGTTTTTGCTTGCCTCCTGTCAGCTTTCCAATACAGCGAAGGTGGTAGATGAACATTCTGCAGAGTTTGCGTTGGACTATGAAGGTGTCTATAAAGGAACTTTCCCCTGTGCCGATTGCTCTGGAATTGAGACAAAACTTACTTTAAAGAGCGATGGTAGCTATGAATACCAGCAGCGTTATCTGGAAAAGGGGCATTTTCGCTCTACAGGGCAATACACGGTAGACGAAAATATCCTGACGTTGCAGGAAAAAGATGGCCCGCTGTATTTTTTTATAGGAGAACGCAAGGTTATTCTGTTGGGAAACGATAAGCTTTTTCCTCAAGGAGAATTTGCCTCGTATTATGTTCTGAAAAAACAGGATCCTTTTTCTTATGTGGGGCGTTATGCGACTTACGGCGAAGACCCGGAACAGTATCAGCAAACCCTTGTTATCTCTCCTGATAAAGAGAACTATCATGTCGAATTTTCGGCATCAAAAGTACGAGGCAGAGAAAATTGCCGTTTTTCAGGAACTGCTCAGCTCAAAGATAATGTGTTATGGGTAAATATCAGCATTGATCCCGATAAAGAGAACCTGATGTACATTGCGCCATCCCATGATAATCTTGGAGTCGATGTCTTTACCAGGGATTTCTCCGAGCGTTTTGAGATGATGCAGTACTGTCGAGGTGGTTCTTCGCTTGCCGGGGAATATGTCAAAAATACCATTGCTGCCGATAATCTTGGTGTTGTTACGAAAGACATGACCCTTGCCGAGATTTTACACCGTATCCCTGTGGCGCAGGTCTCCAAAAAGAAGGGCCGGGGAGAATTCGTAGAAGATGTCTATGATGACTATGAGGTGTATGATCGTAATAATAGACATCTCTTTACCTTGACTCCAAAAGAGACGGGGGATACGCTACAAAAAATACATCGAGTGCTGGTTACGAGTCCTTTTTTTGTCACTGCAAAAGGCATTCGTTGTAATTCGAGCTACCGGGAAATAAAAAACGCTTATACCATCGATAAAATTGAGCCGACAAGAGAGCATATTGTCCTGGTGGTTGATGAGTTACATGCCGTTTTTTCTTTACCTAAGAGTGCATTGCGTAAAGGGTGGTGGGATACGGTGACGAAGACTGTAGACCGAAGTAAAATTCCAGATGATGCTCAGGCTGAGAGTTGTATCTTATGGTGGAATTTTTGATGCAAACCTGGCATAGTTAGGCTGACCTTATAGAAACTTCTCTGAAGAATATTTTTCGAGAATTTTTGTTGAAGATAGGGCCGTGTCGGCAATAAGGAGGTTTCTTCTGAAGAAAATTGATGATTCTCAATATAATGTTGATATTTCTTCTGTTGTAAATTTCACTATTGCGGCATTTGGATTGGCTTGTCTTATTGTTGGATTTCTTCAATTTTTGTTTGGAACCCCTTATGAAGTAAATTTTTGGATTAATCTCATAACCTTTTCAATTCTGTTACCTGTTTTTATATTTCGAAAAAAGCTATCCTCAGGTGTGAAGACTGCGCTTATTTTTGCACTGGCTTTGATCGGAATTCCTTTGAGCATTTTGAAAACCGGAATATACGGAACGAGTCTTTTGGTTCTTCTTGCGGTTGTCGCTACTGGGGCAATTTTCTTTTCTCTGCGGGTAATGATTGTTGCGGTAATTATTATTCAATTTTTTTTAGGAATGCCCATTGTACTTCTCTATCAAGGGCTTTTGTTTTTTCCTTCTGCTACAGTTGTTGATTTTAATGACCCTGCGTTGTGGTTTCCTTTTGTTTTTACTTTCTCAGGCGCAGCTTCAGTGATTATTGCTATCATTTATTTTTTCAAGAACAGAATGATTCAAAATATTGTGGAGCTTGAAAAAGAAAAGAATCTGGAATGGCTGGCCTATTACGATGCTGTGACAGATCTTCCTAAAGAGGTAAAATTCGTTCAGGATTTAAAAGAAAAAGAGGTGCGTGGCCAGCTTGGAGAAGGATACATCCTCCAGGCAAATGTAAAACGATTCAGGGCAATAAATATTTTGTTGGGTTCGGATCATGCTGATAAAATTTTACGGGCAACGGCTCAGATTATTTCCCGTTGTGTGAAGCCGCCCAATATGGCAGCTCGCCTTATAGGTGATGAATTTATGTTCTGGATAGAGGGTAGCCAGCTTCGAGATGTTGTAAAGTTTTCTCAACATCTTCAGAAGACGCATTCTTCTGAAGAGGCCGTACAATATAATACCTTTCCTGTCAGTTTTCATTTTTCTGCGGCTTTTTATAGTCCCAAGAGAGAGGTATCCATAGAAGAGTGTATAAAGAATGCAAAGTTAACTCTTAATGTGGCTCGTCGTCAGGATGATGAAAGAGTTTGTTTTTTTAAAAAGGAGATTTTGGAAGATCTTGAAAAAGAGATGGTTTTGTTTCATCAGTTGAAAAAAGCCTTAATACATCGGGATTTTACGATTACTTACCAGAAGCAGGTTGACATAAGAACCGAAAAGGTCGTAGGAGTTGAAGGTCTTGTTCAATGGGAAAATGGAGAGAATAATTTTGTTTCTCCAGAGGTTTTTATTCCTATAGTTACAGAGAATAATCTGATGATACCTTTTAGCAAAATGGTTTTTGAGTTGATACTTGCTGATATGCCCCGGATTGAAGAACAATACGGTCCTGAAGTGGTTGTTTCTATAAATGTCTCGCCGTTGTTTTTTCTGGCGCGTGATTTTTTCGATTTTGTTAAAGGCCGACTTGCCCATTTTGGTGTTTCTGGGGAAAGGTTTATTTTGGAAGTCACTGAAGATGTGTTTGTTGAAGATTTGCCTCGGTTGAATAAGAGGATACAGACGATAAAGACATTGGGAATAAGAATTTCCCTGGACGATTTTGGGACTGGTTTTTCCTCCTTGTCTTATATTGGTGAAATCGATTTGGATGAGCTGAAGATAGACAAAGGTTTTGTGCGGGGTATAGAGACAGATCCCAGAAAGAAAAAAGTCATTCAGTCTATCTGCGATATTGCCAAGGCTTTGGGGTATCGGGTGGTCGTAGAAGGTGTCGAAAGCAGAAAGCAGCTTGAGGAATTACGGCAAACTCATTGTGATATTGTTCAAGGATTTTATTTTTCTCTTCCTGAGAACTTGGACGGGAATGGATGTTGTGCCAGTGGATAATAAAAAGACATACGATTTTGTTTGTTGAAGAAAAGAGAGAGGAGGAAAGGCGATGAATAAGTCATGGAGTGTGGCTACAAAGGCGGTGCAGAGCGGCTGGCAGCCGAAGAGCGGTGAGCCGAGAGTGCTGCCTCTGTACCAGAGCACTACCTATAAATATGATACCGCTCAAGAGGTTGCGGACCTTTTTGATCTGGCGGCGGCGGGGCATATGTATTCCCGAATAAGTAATCCTACTGTTGCGGCCTATGAAGAGAAAATGGCGGCACTTGAAGGTGGTGTTGCCGCTTTGGCAACAGCAGCAGGGCAGACGGCAACGATGATTTCTATTGCCAATGTCTGTATTGCGGGGCAGCATGTTCTTGCTGCGGCAACTCTTTATGGCGGTACCGTGGCCCTTTTTACCAATACCTTTAAGAAAATGGGCATAGAGGTTGATCTGGTCGATCCTGAGCTTCCGCTTGAGGAGCTTCGCAGGTATGTGAAGTCCAATACACGGTGTATTTTTGCAGAAACTATTGCGAACCCGGGGATGGATGTTCTTGATTTTGAGAAATTCAGCGCCCTGGCCAAAGAAGCTGGATTGCCGTTTATCGTTGATAATACCTTTGCTACTCCCTATCTCTGCCGGCCTTTGGAATTGGGGGCTCACGTTGTTATTCACTCCTCGACGAAATATATTGACGGCCATGCCACAAGTGTTGGCGGGATCATTGTTGATGGTGGAAATTTTAATTGGAAGAACGGGAAATTTCCGGAAATGACCTCCCCGGACAAGAGTTATCATGGTCTTGTCTATACCGAGCAATTTGGCGAGGCTGCCTATATTGTGAAGGCTAGAGTGCAGTGGATCCGTGATATTGGTGGCTATCAAAGCCCGATGAATGCCTTTCTTTCGAATCTCGGGCTTGAGACGCTCCATGTTCGTATGGATCGTCATTGTGACAATGCGCAGCGGCTTGCTGAATTTTTAGAACAGCATCCAAAGGTAGGTTGGGTGAATTATCCTGGCTTACCGAGTCACCCCCATTATGCCAGGGCCCGGAAGTATCTTCATGGTGCCTCAGGAGTGCTCACCTTTGGTGTCAAGGGCGGCAGAGAAGATGGTGAAAAGGTGATGAATGCGTTGCACCTTGCGGCCATTGTGGTTCATGTTGCCGATGTTCGTACTTCTGTACTGCATCCTGCAAGCATGACGCATCGTCAGCTTTCTGATGAGGAACAAAAGGCGGCAGGAGTCAGCCCCGATTTAATTCGGGTTTCGGTGGGTATTGAAGATATTGATGATATCATTGCTGATTTTGATCAGGCCCTGGCTGTTATTTAAGCAGTTTCTCTGACATAAAGTAAAGACGGCAGGACATATGATGGTGTTTTGTCCTGCCGTTTCTTTGTTTTAAGAAGATGTTGTTATTGGAGAGGAGTGGTGAAACTCGTGGTATTTGTTGTCTGCGAGGAGGCACCACCGAGGTTGTTTTGTCGTTGCAGTATTTGTTGCAGGGGCGTAAGAGGGGCTTTTTGTGCTGGCTTATTCTTTTCCTCGATAATCTTTTGAGCTTGGCGCACCTCGTCTGTAACGATTCCGTCGATTTTAAGAATGTCAAAATAGTAATGTAGTAATGCCGTAAAATTTTCAGTAAATTTCGGCATGTCTTCCTGGTTTGCAGATATTTGATATGCGATAATGGGAAGTTCAAGAGAGCGAAGTGCCTCGATGAATGAGGTGTGAAGCTGGTTGCCCTGTTCATCGTGTAACAGGCTGTGATGGATCAAGACTCCTGAGGCATAGCTGCCAAGTAGTCTGCTGCCAATTCGGGTAAGCATCCAGCTCTGGTCGTCAGAGAGAGCTGTGTCTTCTTCGTTGCCAGGCTGTGGGCCGATACGTTGATAGAGTGGTATGTTATATGAGAACAGGGGAAACAACTCTTTTTTGATGCGTTGTAACTCATCGCCATCTCTACTTATCAAAATGAGTTTTTTTTGATTTTCCCCATATCCTGCTTCTTGCAAGGTCTGGAGAATGAGTTTGCTGAGATCGATGTCTTTTTTCTGATGTATAGCTGGTGCAATAATATTGATTGCAAGATGTATATCACGGCCTTCGAGCTGCTCAAGAAGTGTGATGAAGGCCAGGCAATCTGCAAAGGTTGGGATGGCTGTCGAGGAGAGCCTTGGAAGTTTTTTTATTTCGGCGTGTTGTATCGGCGTCCTGCGAAGTTTGCGCAATGTATCAAAGCTGAAATCTGGTATCAGGTAGCTGCCGTCTGTATCTGCCTTTTCCGGGAAGAGTTCTTTGATATCGGTGTGTTCAGCAAGATTGATTCCGGGGAAAGTGATGAGCTGACTGTCGTTGGTCGCAACCACATCAAGTTCAATTATCGTTGCCGGGCTTGTTGCGGCAACAGCTATAAATGCCAGGGTATCGCCTGGGATGCCCGGTAAAGAAGATGCAGCGATAATTTTTTTCAAGGCCTTGGGCTGCGGTTCTGGCTGGTCTGGAAGGGTTGCACCAGAAAGGAAAACACAGACAAGACTAAAAAGACAAAGAATAAAGAGACGTTTGAGGAGACTGCGCATCATAGGAGATTCCTGGGGGCAAATGATGTGGCGTGATAATGTGTGAAGTGTCCTACTGTCTAAAATCCATCAGAAAAAACAAAATATTGAACGCATTTTTGTAGTGGCTGGGTAATGTATACTTCCAGGGCTCTTATTCTGTTCATTGGAGTTCGTGTTTTTGCATGTGGATGAACAATAATAGCTGTAGCGAAAAAATTGTCAAGCAGCGGAGTTGTCGTAAAGACGCATCGCACCACAAGAGATTTCAGATATCATGCGCAATCATTTTTTCCAGGGTACTGATCAGATCATCTGCAACATTGAAAACGGTAGCCGTGGTTGGCATTGTGGCCTTGATTACCAGACGACCATCTGGAGTGAGCCGAGCTGGAGCTTTTCGTTTGCTATTGGTTTTGCTCTGGAGAAAATTGAGTAATTTTTCTGGGGTGACAGGGGTATCAGGCTGAAAAGAGGCCACGATGCTGTCTTGACCTTTTTCAAGTTTATGAATGCGCAGTTTTTTAAGGCGTCGTTTTAGAGCAACAACCTGGAACAGGTTCCGGGTTTCTTCGGGAAGCGGCCCATAGCGATCTTCAAGCTCATTTTGTAAATCAGCGTGTTCTGCAGAGGTGGCGTTAGACAGTGCCGCGATCCTGCGATAGGTGACATAGCGCTGTCCGATATCCAGCATATATGTCTCTGGAATATAGGCCGAAAGCCTCAGGCTTATTTCTGGATCAAATTCATCGTCAATTTCTCGTTGCTCTTCACCTCGTTGTGCTTTGGCCTTAAGGTCGGCCACGGTTTTTTGTAATAGGTCGAGGTAGAGATCATAACCGATAGCGGCAATATGGCCAGATTGGGAAACTCCGAGCAGATTGCCACCACCTCTGATTTGTAAATCATTCATCGCCAGCTTGAAACCGCCTCCTAATGTATTGGAGTCCATAAGAGCTCGTAACCGGTCCCGGCTGTTTTTATTCAGACTGTCAATCGAAGGAACGAGGAGATAGGCAAAGGACTGGGTTGAAGAGCGTCCAACTCGGCCTCGGAGCTGATAGATTTCGGCAAGTCCCAGCATGTCGGCCCGATTGATGATAATGGTGTTGGCACTTGGAATATCAAGGCCTGATTCTACGATGGTGGTACTTACCAGGACATCAATCTCGCGGTTTACAAAACGAACCATGATTTCTTCGAGTTCCTTGCCGGCCATCTGGCCATGGGCAACGGCGATTCGTGCCTCGGGAACCAGCTTTGCGATGCTGGCGGCCACACGATAGATGGAGCGTACCCGGTTATGAATGAAAAATGTCTGGCCGCCCCGACGCAGCTCGCGGCTCACTGCTTCTTTGACGACCAGGTTGTCATATCTGGCAACAAAGGTTTTTACCGGGCGACGCTGTTCTGGAGGGCTGGAGATAACCGAAAGGTCACGGATACCGAGCAAGGACATTTGCAAGGTTCGGGGGATCGGGGTGGCGGTAAGGGTAAGAATATCCACCTCCGAGCGCATTTTTTTGATTTTTTCCTTATGGGAGACACCAAAACGATGCTCTTCGTCAACAATGAGCAGTCCAAGGGCCTTAAACTGAATATCTTTGGAGAGCAGACGATGCGTCCCTATCAGAATGTCAATTTTTCCCTGAGCAAGATCCTTGATAATGGCACGCTGCTCGGCAGTGCTTCGAAAGCGGTTAATACACTGCACGGTCAAGGGAAATGAGGCGAGTCGTTCTCGAAAGGTTTTGACGTGCTGTTCCGCAAGTACCGTGGTTGGCACTAATACGGCCACCTGCATATTGTCTTCGACGACCTTGAAGGCGGCCCGGATTGCCACCTCGGTTTTGCCATAGCCAACATCACCACAGAGCAGTCGATCCATAGGTTGTGGTGAGGTGAGGTCGCCTAAAACATCATTGATGGCCTGGTTCTGTCCTGGGGTTTCATCATAGGGGAAGGATTCTTCAAGTTCGGCAAATAAACTGCCAGGATGAGAAAATTGCCGGCCTTTTTGGAGTTCACGTTTGGCATAAATATCAAGGAGTTCATGGGCAATTTTCCAGACCTCTTCCTTGACCTTTGCTTTGGTGGCTTTCCAGCTATGGGCACCAAGCTTATCAATTTTTGGCTGCTTGTCAGAAAGTCCCTCATACTTTGAGATCAGGTTTAAACGATCGACCGGAAGATAGAGTCGATCACCATCACGGTATTCAATGAGCATAAAATCATTGGTTACTCCCTGAATATTCATGGTTTGCATGCCATGGTACACGCCTAAGCCATGGTCAACATGAACCACAATATCGCCGTTATTTAATTCTGCAAAACAAAGCGGTGTCTGTTGTTGGGAGCGTGTACCTTTTTTGCGGCGTCCAATGCGCATTTCGCCAAATAATTCGGCCTCAGAGAGAATGTGAAGTCGCTGTTCTGGAACGGAAAAACCTGCCGAGAGTGGATGGTTACAAAGCAAGAGAGGTCCTGAATCAGGACGTCGCAGGTCAAGTTGCAGCGGTGCCTCTATTATTTCCAGGTGATGCTGGTGGGCATCGAATAATTCCGCCATTTTTTGGGTGTGCTGTGACGAACGGCAACAGAGTATGACCTGTTCATCGTGTTGTTGCCAGGCGGAGATTTTATCCGAAAGTGGTTTGAACAGACCTGTTTTGCTGCGATGCATTGTTATTTCTTGCTTGAGCAGCTGGTGATTCGAGGTGGGTATTGTGATTTCGGGGAGTGCAGAATCACCGAAATCACTAAAGGTAACAGTCTGATAGCTTTGTAATTTTTTCTCGAGAGTTTTTTGTAAAACAAAGATAGTCTCTGGGGATAATGCGGGGTGTTGTGTGCTTTGTGCTTCGTGGAAGTTCTGAAGAATACGTTGTTCAACGAGTTCCAGATTCTGGATGATGGCCTCCGGTTCAACGAGGAGCATCATCATGTCTTTGGGCAGATAATCAAAGACTGTTGAGGTTGCTGTTTTTTCTTGCTCGTAGAAAATCGGTAGAAAAAATTCCATCCCTGCAAAGCGTCGCCCTGTCTCTATCCGGTCAATCATGTGTTGGCTTTCTTCTTCATCCCAATCCAGAGCCTTGGCCTGTTTACGGAAAGCACAGGCAATCGTTGTACGATCGCTTTGCGTTGCGTGGTGTATTACGTCATGAACTGGAAGCAGTGTCGCCTCTGCTATATCTTCGATGGAACGCTGGGTAATGGGGTCAAAATGGCGCAATGATTCGATGATGTCACCAAAAAAATCAAGGCGTATTGGGCCGTCGTGAAGAATGCCTTCTTCGTCGAGAAATGGGGGAGGATAGATGTCTATAATGCCGCCCCGCACTGCAAAATCTCCAACCGTTTGTACCAGGGAGACCTGGTCGTAGCCTAATACAATGAGACGTTGTTGTAATAACTTGAGATCACAGCTTTCATTGGCCATGAGCCATTCTGCTGATGCCGATAAAGCCGTGTGCGGAAGCACCCGGCGTACCAAAGCTTCAATGGAAGTTATTACCAGTTTTCGGCCTTGATGAGCCTGGAGATGGTACAGGGCAGAAAGTCGGCTGGCGGTCGTATGCTGGTCAGGAGATAACCGGGTGTAAGCCGGGATCTCATAGCCAGGATAGCTGATGGTTTGTTCTTGAGTGAAAAGTTTTAAATCCTGTTCGAACACAGAAACCATATGTTCGTCGGGAACAATACAACAACAGTCACGGCAGGTTGCAAATTGGGCGGCAAGCCAGGCAGGTGCTGTGCCACGAAGTCCTGAGACACGGAGTTTTTGATTGTTTTTTATTGCATTTAGTATCTCAGTAAACATGGTGCGTAAAGAGTATAAGTCAATATTTCAAAGGGATGGGGGGATTGCCAAAAAAATGCCGACGGTAAAAGTACCGTCGGCAGAAAATTTTTATCTCGAATGGAGCTTTTTAAACTCCTGTGTGTGCTGCGTTTAAAAAGTTCCTCCGATACTGAAATCAATAACCGAGGAATCTTCATCTGGTAATGGATCAAGGTTACGGCCCCAGATAATGGAGATCGGTCCCATCGGCGAGAGCCAGCGAATTCCAACTCCGGCCGCAGTTTTATGGTCGTCAAATTCCCAATCGCCGTCAAAGGACTGGCCCGCATCGAAAAATACCAACCCTTGAATACCTTGATCTTCAAGCAACGGAAAGATAATTTCGAAATTGGTATACCACATTTTTTCACCACCGATACGGTCTCCGGTAGCTGCGTCAATAGGGCTTACGTCCCCATAATCAAAACCACGAATAGTGTGAATCCCTCCGAGATAAAACCGCTCGTATACAGGTAATTTCCCGGTCTTGTTTGCAGTAACCTGTCCGGCAGCTGCCTTAAAGTGAAAGGTTGTCTTCCAGATCAAGGGCCAATACCAGCTTGTTGAGGCCTCATACTTGGTAAATTCCGCATCGCCTCCGAGGGGGCCACCACCATACTTGATACTGAGCTGGTGTCGAGATCCTTCGGTGGTTGCAAAACCTTTATTTCGGGTATCACGGACTAAAGAGAGCTTCAGCGCACTGGTCACATGGATATTTGCAGAATTCCTGATAATATACGAAGCGTTTGCGTCGATATCGGTAAGGTCAGTATCTGTATAGCTGTAATTGCCATAAAGACGCCATTTTTCCCAGATTGGGGCACCAAGACGGAGGCCTCCGCCTTTGGAATCTTTGGTGTAATCGTCATATTCCCGTTCTGTGTTAAATAAATCAATGCCCCAGGAGAGCTCCGAATCGTTGAGATGCGGATTGGTATAGGCAAGATTGTATCGGGAACTTGAACCGCTGACGTTGGCTGAAAGTGAGAGTTTGTCTCCTCGTCCCAGAAAGTTATTTTCGGAAATTGAACCCATAAGTATCAGATTGTCCACCGAAGAGTATCCTGCACCGATGGAAAAGGTTCCTGTACCTCGTTCCTTGACCTGGATTGTAATGTTCATTCGGGATGGATCCATAGTCGGTACCGGAGTAATAGTAACCTCTTCAAAATATTGGAGACGTTGCAATGCCTGGTTTGACTCTCGCAGGGCCTTGGAGTTGAAAATACCTCCTTCTGTAATACGCAGCTCACGACGGATGACGTTGTCACGGGTTCTGTCGTTTCCTTGTATTGTAATTCTGTTTATATATACCAATTCGCCTTTTTCGATTGCGTAATCAATGTCAAGTCGTTTTCCTGATGGCGATTTTGCCATTTTGGGGTGAACATTGGTAAAGGCATAGCCCTGTTCTGCGTAATAATCAGTAAGAGCCATCATGTCTTGACGCACTACGGAACGGTCAAGATAGGTCTGGTCGCGGATATGAATAAGTTGAAGCAGGTCTGTTTTATCGCTGATAAGGTCGCCTGATAAATCGACGGTACCTACTTTGAATCGGGGGCCTTCCTCAATGAAAAAGGTGAGATAAAGCCATTTATCTTTCTGTTCGATTTTGGGTTCGGCAACTCTTGCTTCAAGAAACCCATGATTCTGATAAAAACTTATCAGACGACCAACATCCTGGTTTACCTTGTCCATTTCGAGGAGTCCAGATGCGGTCAGCCAGCTCAAAAGAGTTTTCTTATTTGTCTCAATTTCGCCAAGAAGTTCCTTGTCTGTAAAGGTGGTATTTCCTTGGAACGAGATTTTTTTTATGTAGTTTTTATGTCCTTCTTCAATAATAAAGGAAATTTCTGCCCCTGCATCAGTAGGATAGGAAATATCTGCTGTGACCTTGGTGTTGTAAAAACCCTTTGAAGCATATAAGTCGAGAATGGCTTTTTTGGCAGTTTCAACCTGAAGAGGGTTAAAGGTAAAATGCGCCTTGATATTGGCAGCGTCCCTGACATCTTTTTCGTCAAGTGCATCAGTTCCGGTAAAGGTGACAGCCGCAATAACGGGCTTTTCCTCGACAAGAAAAATTATATTTTTCCCCTGGGGACTGTCGGTGACGTTGATTTCGACATTGTTAAAGTATCCCATGGCATAGATAGCCTTAAGGTCTTTTCGCAGGGTTTGCTGGTTGTATGCACCTCCTACGGTGCTGGAAATCCTTCTCAGGATAGCTCCTGAATCAATGCGCAAGTTTCCTTTTGGGGCAATAGAGGCAATGCGGGAGGTACGTTGGGTGTATGCAAGTATATCAAGAACTACACTGTCAATTGCTTCCTGAAGGGTGGAAAGGGAGTCTATATTGCGGAAAAAGAATTGAGGCTTTTCTGGGGTTGCTGCGTCAAAAACCTGGATGTCTACGCTGAGTTGTTTGCCGATAGCAGTAACGCTTCCCAGCACTACATTCTGAAATGCGGTTTCTTGAGCGATTTTTTTCAGGGTTTTTCGGGATGGCGGCCAATTCCCGTCGTAGTTCAGAAGAGATTTTGCTCTACTACGTTCCAGAGCAATCAGATCGTGGCGAGCCAGAGCCTTTTGTAAAGCCTTATCTGTTGCTACTGTCGTTGCTTGTGTTGCCTCGTTTGTGGCGGTGATCTTAAACGGAAGAAAGACAGTGTTCTGTGCCGTGTCTTGATTCGCTGAGGCTGTGGTAACAATGGTGAGCAACAAGGTAAAAATTGCTGCCAGGAATGGAGCCTTCCAGCATTGAAGCTGGGTACGTTGGGAAACCGTCATGGATGAATCCTCATAAAAAATAACAATCGGATAAGCCGCCAGTACCACAGAGTCTTGAAAAAGGGCGGCAGATACGTTAAATTCCTGATTTATTATGAAAAGCGCATAGAATAGCTATTTTTATACAGCCAAAAAACCCGGCCCATTATGCCATGTTTTGGCGGAAATAGAAAGAGGACAAATGGCATTGCAAGGAAAAAGATTCGCTTTGCTAAAAAAAACCTTTACATGGGCATTTGATCTTGTTGCTCCGGAGCGTTGCCGGGTATGTGGGCAGGCGGCTCGTATCGCCGGGCAAGAGTATGGCCCGCTTTGTGAACATTGTCTTGCTATGGTTCCGTATGTGGCTGACGACTGGTGTCGCTGCGGCCGGACCAGATTTGTCAGTACCTTTCGTGGGCATCGTTGCGGTCAATGTCTCGATAAAATGCCCTCGTACGTCGAGGCAACGGCCCTTTGTCTTTATGAAAAGCCTGTCAATATCTTGCTGCGACGCTTAAAATATGGTGGCGATAGTACCGTGCTGCCTGCCCTGGCCTGTATTGCCGAGCAATCTTCGTGCTGGCTGCCTGAGATTCCACTGGACTGTATTATCCCGGTACCATTGCATCAGAGACGTCTTAAAGAAAGAGGGTTTAATCAATCTCTCTTGCTTGCCCGATTGCTTTTTCCTCAATCTCGCTCGAAAATAGCCCCTTTTGTCTTGCAACGGCGAAAAGATACCACTCCTCAGGCGGGTTTGGATCGGACGGCACGAAAGCGTAATCTCCGTGATGGTTTTGTCGTACGAGATCCGAAACGGGTGTTGCAGCAAAGAATTTATTTGGTTGATGATGTCTTTACTACTGGGACAACTATGGAAGAATGTGCCAAAACCCTTGTAAAGGCAGGAGCTTTGGAAGTCGTTGCTGTAAGCTATGCTCGGGTGCCACAATATTTTTAATGAAAAGAGTGAGAAGCAGGCTGGGATAAAAAATCCGACGACGATCTAAAAAAAACATTGGGCTTAAACGATTGTTTTTTGGAGGTCTCTTTTTTAGAAAAGATATATTTGAAGAAATATTTAGTAAATAAGATATATTTAAAGATATATTGAGTTTAATCTTTTTATTTATTTGTGGATAACTAAGAAGAAATTCAGGTAAGCACTCCATTTGACGCAAGGATTTATCACTGGGACCGTATCCCCCGTTTTTACAGGCATACATCGGGCTGATTTTGTTGAGTCCAACAATAATGCGGCTTCTAGAGAACCGTCTGCAATGGTAACAGTTACGGTGAAAATGTGGCAGAACAGTCATTGACGCGAAGAGGCTATCGGGGTAAGCATTATCGCACGAACGATGTTTGCAGCGTTCATCTTGAGAAGGTCATTTTCTCTGTTTGTTGTTTATTTTATAGTATCTCTGGCATTGATTTGGTCGTGAGATGAAATTGAGTTGCAGGGCCTTTTTTTTCTGAAAAACGCCAAATTTACCGAAAATCTCTGGGTAAACCAGAAAGAATGATCGCAGGCTATTTATGATCTGGGAAAAAACACAAGAATTGTTGAAAGAGTCAATACCAGGCGGATTGTATACATTATGGATTGAACCCCTGCAATTTATCGAGGTACGTGATGATGCCATTTACCTCCTGACTCCGGATAGATATTTCAGTGCCTATATCAGTCGAAATTTTCTGGAGACTATCTCCGAAAAAATCTTTGAGGTCAGTGGCATGAAACGAAGGGTAGTTCTTTGTGAACAGGAAAATAAACCTGCTGCTGTCCGTGATACTGGTGTGTCTCGTCAGTTACGATTGCCGACAGTTCCCGAGAACAATTCGGTACTTCGTTCATTGCATCCGAGATATACCTTTGATGAATACATGGTTGGAGAATCTAATATCCTGGCCCAGTCTGCCTGTCGTTCCATGTCTTTTCTCGATGATAGTATTGGCCCCTGTCTCTATATCAATAGTGCCACTGGACTTGGTAAAAGTCATCTGACTCATGCTGTGGCCCATGCCGTGACAGCAGAGTCGCCGATGACGAGACTGCATTATGTTACTGCGCAGCAATTTTCCCTGGAAATGGTGCGTCATATCCAGGCAGGCACCATGAATACCTTCAAAAAGAAATATCATGAGGATTGTGATCTGCTTTTGGTTGAAGATGTTCATTCCTTAAAGGGGAAGAAGAAAACCCAGGAAGAATTAAACGAAATCTTTGATGCTCTGATAAAATCAGGGCGACGGGTTATCTGCACTTCTAAGAAGGCACCAAGAGAAATGGATGGGATTGACGAAGAGTTTCGGTCCCGCATGACTTCCGGCCTGGTAACTGCTATTCAGGCACCGGATATCGCCACTCGGCAGCGGATTATTGCCAAAAAAGCTGCCCAGCATGACCTGGCTTTGGACGAGGAGCATCGTGATTATTTGGCACGGCATATCCACGGTGATGTGCGCCAAATTGAATCGGCTATTGTCGCCATTGGGGCTAAATCTCGTTTGCTCAAAAAAAATATTGATCAAGATCTGATTCAGGAAGTCGTTGCTCAGATTGTTGGTGTCGATAGTACTGTGACGATTAACGCAATTAGTGAAATGATTGCCACTCAGTTTCAGGTCTCTCTGCAGGAGATGCAGTCAAGATCAAGAAAGAGAAAGTTGACCTTTCCACGCCAGGTTGCGATGTATCTCTGCCGTAAGCATACCGAAGATTCTCTGGTGGATATTGGCAAAGTTTTTAACCGGGACCATTCCACGGTACTTCATGCTATCAAAAAGGTTAACGAGTTGACCGTTCGGGATACCTCGGTTAATGCGCAACTGGCATTGCTCAGCGAGAAGATCAAAGGCTTATAGCGGTGTGAGGCCGGCAAGATCTCTAAAGAAGGTATCTTGCCGACGTTGTGTGCTCTTTCGTTTTATACGTGTCTCTTTTCCGGTTACTCATAAAACTGTTCATCCTCATTTTTTTTTCAGAAGGTCTTTTTCTTAAAAATAGACCTTCTTTATTTCTGCTTTTGCTGTCTGTGCCATCTTTCCTGAAAGAAGAGCTGCTGAGATGCGGCTGGCACCTTTGATCATATCATTTATTCCTATTCCCTCCCAGCCAAAGCCACAGATATGCAGCCCGGGGAAGCTGGTGGTGAGCTCTTTGCGCCAGGCAAGAAGATCAATGTATCCCTGTTCCAGTTGCGGAATTGGATCGAGGGCTCGAAAGAAGGTGGTGTATAGAGGGTTGCCATCAAGTTTTAAAATATTTTTTACCTCTTTGAGGGCCCGGTCGATGATTTCGTTTTCATCAAGATCCAGTCGTTCTGGATGGCGGCGCCCGCCGACCAGGGTTTCAAAAACAATATGGCCTTCGGGGGCCCTGCCGGGAAACATATTCGAGGAAAACAACGCTCCAAGGGCGAAGCGTTGTTCGCTCTCTGGTGCCAGATAACCAAATCCTGGCGGCAGAGTATTGCCCGGGCCAAAGCCAAATACGACGGTGCCAATCCAGGCCTCAGGGATCATCCAGTGCAATGCGTCTCTACGGAGACTGGCAAGAAAACGTAACCCTTTGTTTACCGGGAGGGCTAGTACCAGGTTGTCGGCAAAAAGAGCCTCTCCCATGGTTTGTACCCGCCAACGGCCTTTGTGATACGAGATAGAGGTGGCAGGGCAGTTTTTTCGGAGCTGGGAATCAGTACATTGTTCAGCGAGTCGTTCGGGAAGGCGTTGCATCCCTTGAGGAAAGCTGGTCATTGCCGGCATTGTTACGGCCTTTTTTGCTGTACCTGCGCGTTTTTTCTCCCAGAGTTTACGAAGCAGACCTCGGATAACCGAACCATGTTCTTTTTCCATCGCTCGAATTCCCGGCATAATCGCATCAATGGTCAAACGGTCAAAATCACCCGCATAGGTTCCAGTCAAAGCAGCGTCTGCCAGGGGAAGTAGCGCTGGCCCAAAACGCTGCGAAATCCAGCGGGCCACGGTAGGTTCTCCTTCGAGAACCGGCTGCCAGATTTCGCCAAGGGCGCGCAATTTGCTTTTCCAGGAGATGATTGGAGCCATCGCAATCTTCCCGGGAGTTTGAGGGATACATTGTAATTTCCCATTGAGATAGATATGGCGCACAAAATCAATAAGTGGTGCCTGAACACATTCCTTGTCCAACCCGGTTTCCTGTAAAAGAGCTTTGCTTTCCTTGCAATTATCAAGAAATCCATGAGGTCCCATCTCCGAGATATAGCCTTGTTCCTGGTGGGTTGCAATGGCTCCTCCTACTGTCGAAGATTTCTCAAGAATGGTAAAGGTATGTTCAGGAGCTTTTTCTCGCAAGTTATGGGCGATGGTCAACCCGGAAAGTCCGGCTCCGATAATAATGGTATCAAATGATGTCATAGCTTTTCTTGGAAAAAGGGAAAATCCTGCATAAATCATCGACAAGGATCTTGCTGTCATTTACGCAATGTTTTGTAAACTATATTTATGATGTCAGCCTGTGTTGCCTTATTACTTTGTTTACGATTACCATTCTTTCCCGAAAATGTCTCTGCGAGTATGATATGGCCAGGGAAACACTACCTGGTATGACTTTTTCATTGTCTTCTTCCCCTGCAAGCGGGATACGTGTTTGGGCAGGCGGCAAACCAGCTTGACATGATTTGTATCATGCTTACCATTTCGCCCGGATTTTTACTAGTGTCATGTCGTGGCCGAAAAAGATTTAACAATCGTGGAACCCTGGTTTTTACCAATATTTTAGACATGATACAACAAACAGGTATAGCAATAAGTATATCAAGAATAAAGCGAACCGCAATGATCTGGTTTTGCTCCATTTTGTTATTTGATTGAAAAGGGAAGAGTTATGACTGATAAAACAAAGACCTATGAGTTTCAGGCCGAGACAAAGAAATTACTCGATATTGTTATTAATTCGCTGTACACCGAACGTGATGTTTTTGTTCGGGAGTTGATCTCAAACAGTGCCGATGCCCTGGAAAAATTCCGCCATGAGAGTCTCACCGCAGAAAACGTTTTTGATGAGCATGTGCCGCTTGAGATCACCATTGATCTTGACGAGGAAAAACATCTGTTAACCATTACCGATACTGGTATTGGTATGACCGCTGCTGAGCTCGAGGAAAACCTCGGTACTATTGCCCATTCCGGTTCTGGCACCTTTCTTAGCGAATTAGCCGAAGCCGCAAAAAATGATGTGAGCCTGATTGGCCAGTTTGGGGTCGGTTTTTATGCCGCCTTTATGGCAGGAAAGACAGTTCGGGTACAAAGCCGTTCCTGGGATGGCTCTGAGGGCCATGAATGGCAATCTGATGGCACTGGTTCCTTTACCATTAAAGAGGTTGAAGGCTTACGCCGTGGAACGAAAATCATCGTGGAACTCAAAGACGATGCCCAGGAATATGCCCAGAAATTTAAAATAGAATCAATCATCAAGCGGTATTCTGCATTTGTTCCCTTTCCAATTAAGCTCGATGGTGAGACGGTAAATACAGTACAGGCACTCTGGACGAGAAATCGCAATGAGATAAGTGAAGAGGAGTACAACGATTTTTATAAATTTATTGGGAATGCGGGTGATGAACCCAATTACCGGCTTCATTTCACTGCTGATGCGCCACTCATGATAAATGCCCTGCTGTTTTGCCCCAAAGAAAACTTTGAAGTGCTCGGTTTTGGTAAAATGGAACCGGGTGTTAATCTTTATTGCCAGCGTATTCTTATTGACCAGCATTCCAAGAATATCCTGCCCGAATGGCTTCGTTTCTTAAAAGGTGTCGTGGACAGCGAGGAT
>PDWI01003734.1_pt1 | contig 21167 bp, 19 predicted proteins | sample 1430891 | NCBI WGS metagenome assembly PDWI01 (sample SAMN01162508, study PRJNA174530) | Oral metagenome, whole genome shotgun sequencing project. | biome: Marine environment; feature: Marine mammal; material: Swab sample of the gingival sulcus; isolation source: swab sample of gingival sulcus... | reverse complement strand
GAAATCCGACGTGTTTATATCATTAGTTTTTCTATTACTTTTATCACTATCTACCCTGTTGGGCACGTCGGACTTCACTTATATTTCGGGAAATCCGACATTCCCAACAATTACGATACTGTTTTTAATGATAGTTATATTTATGTGCTGTTAATGTCGGATTTCAGCATTTCTAAAACTTTTTGCCACATTAGAGCTTTTGTTATGTAGAAATCCGACGTGTTTATATCTCTAATATTTCTATGTCTATTATCATTCTCTACCCTGTAGGGCACGTCGGACTTCGATTAATTATCACTATCTAACCTGTAGGGCACATCGGATTTCGGATAGGGTTCAAATAATAAAAATAGCATAGCCAAAGATAAGGTATGTTTCATCAAAAAAGACTTCGCCTAAGCAAAGCCTTTTTATCTTTTTAATTACTTTTGAGCGCATCTCTAAATTTGGTGTACTGACCACTCCAGACTAGCTTAACTGTTCCAGTTGGGCCATTTCTTTGTTTTGCGAGTATTAATTCAGCAACATTTTTAAATTCGGTATCCTTGTTATAATACTCATCTCTATATAAAAACATTACTACGTCCGCATCTTGCTCTATCGCACCTGATTCTCTAAGGTCTGAAAGAATAGGTCTCTTGTCAGCCCTGAGCTCTGGTGCCCTTGAAAGCTGTGATAAGGCAATTACAGGTGCATCCATCTCTCTAGCGAGTGCCTTAAGCCCTCTACTTATTTCAGAGATTTCTTGTTCACGTGAGTTAGTCCTTCCGCTTCCTGACATAAGTTGCAAGTAGTCAATAACTATTAAGTCAAGTCCTTTTTCTACTTTTAACTTTCTGCACTTACTTCTCATCTCACCGAGTGAAATACTTGCAGTATCATCAATATAAATACTTGAATCCGCCATAACAACAGCACCCATGGCAAGTTTTTCCCAATCTGAGTCATCTAGTTTACCTGCTCTTAGCTTTTGAGAATTAATCGTACTTTCAGATGCAATCATACGCGACAAAAGTTGATCCTTACTCATCTCCAAACTGAACATAGCCACAACTTTTTCTTCTTTAATTGCTACGTGCTGAGCTATATTTAAAGCTAAGGCAGTCTTACCCATGGATGGTCTCGCAGCTATAAGTATAAGGTCAGAATTCTGAAGTCCAGACATATCCCTATCTAGGTCTTTAAATCCACTAGGAATACCAGTTATAGAACTCTTGCTTGCAGACAATTTTTCTAACTTATTTATAAAAGGATTTATCAGGTCTTTTACAGAATAAAAATCATTTGAATCGCCCTTGATTGCTACATTAAAAATCTTGTTTTCTGCCTCTGCAAGAATGGATGAAGCCTTGATTTCACCTTTATAAGCCTCATTCATAACTTCTTCATTTATTTTGATTATCTTCCTAAGAGTTGATTTTTCCTTAATTATATCTGCATAGTGCTTGGCATTTACAGAAGTGGGCACACTAATAGCAAGCTTTGATAAAATTGGTACACCACCTACCACATCTAAATTACCATTATCAGATAACTTTGATTTAAGTGTAACTATATCCACAGCTCTGTTATCATTATTAAGGTCTAAAATCGCCTCATAAACTAACATCATATCCTTATGATAAAAGTCTTCAGGAACAACTATACCCTCTATCTCAGGTATCAATTTATTTTCAATAATCAAAGACCCTATAAGCGATTGCTCCGCTTCTAAATTTTTAGGTATTTCTCTAATATTTAGCTCATCCATTGCTCTTCCTTATATTATTTCTCTTCTACAACCTCTAATTTTATAATAACTGTAACTTTTGGATGTAATTTGATAGGAACTTCATAAGTACCAAATGCCTTAATAGAGTCTTTTACAACTATCTTCTTCTTATCAACTTGTAAAGATAATTGCTCTTTGATAGCCTTAGCGATTTCCTTGGTGGAAACAGAACCAAAAATTCTTCCGTTTTCTCCACCCTTCATCTGAACCTCAACCTTAGCTACTTTTAATTTATCCCCTAGCTCTCTAGCCTCTGCTAAAATCCTAGCCGTCTCTCTCTCATTAGCTTCTTTTTTTAATTTTGCATTATTTATTGCAGTCGCATCTGCCTTTCTCGCTAGCTTCTTTGCTATCAAAAAGTTTCTAGCATATCCATCGCTAACCTCAACGATCTGTCCCTCTTTACCTAATTTTTTTACGTCTTGTAATAATACTACTTTCATTCTATTTTCCTTCCTCTACATATTCATCTATTGCTTTTTTGAGCATATCGAGTGCCTCATAGACAGAGCCACCTTTTACCTGAGCACCTGCCACACTTAGGTGACCGCCACCACCCATTTTTTCCATTATGAGTTGGACGTTAACCATGTCAAGACTTCTAGCACTAATATATATTGTCTCTTCTATTTGAGTTAGCACAAACGACGCCTTTATTCCAGCTATATCTAAAAGCTCATCGGCAGCTTGGGCAGCTGTCACTGTAGGATTTTCTATATCTGATGGGCAAACACTTATTGCCATGTCCCCTCTATAAATATGACAATCTTTAACCGCTGTCGCCTTAGCTTTGTAAGATGCCATATCATTCTTAAAGTAGGATTTTACCCTAACCATATCAGCTCCTGCCCTCTTTAAATAAGCAGCCGCCTCAAAGGTCTTAACCCCAGAATTTATAACAAAATTCTTAGTATCGACAACTATACCAGATAGAAGAGCATCAGCCTCTATCGGTGCTAATTTTATATTATCTGCTATGTATCTAATAAGCTCTGAAATCATCTCACAAGTTGAACTCGCATAAGGCTCAACATACCTAAGAACTGGATTTTCTATTAAATCACTACTTGCTCTGTGATGGTCAAAAACAACAACATCTTTTACCATTTCTAAAACTTCAGGACTCTCAACATAAGATGGTCTATTTACATCAACTACTACTAAAAGTGTCTTGTCTGTAATACTTGCCTTAGCATCCTTCGCACTTATGAATACGTCCTCTTCATAATAATCACTATTCTTTACTTCTTCATAAAGGGCACTAATTGCTGTTGTAACTCCATCTAGTACTATTCTAGCTGGCTTATCTAAGTTTTTTACACAGGCAAGAACACCGACAGCCGCTCCAATAGCATCTAGATCTGGACGCTTGTGACCCATTATAAGAACCTTATCACTCTCTTCTATTATCTCTCTAAAAGCATAGGCTTTTACCCTAGCCTTAACCCTAGTAGATTTTTCAACACTCTTAGTTTTTCCACCATAGTAAGCAAACTTGTCATCCTCTTTAACTACAGCCTGATCTCCACCACGTCCGAGTGCCAAATCTATTGCAATCTTAGCATAATCCAAACTATCACTCATGCTAAATTCATGAATTCCAAGACCTATACTGAGAGTTATCGCCATATTATTTCCAACTTGAATCTCTCTTATCTCATCAAGAATATAAAACTTCTCTTTTATAAGTCTTTCATAATATTTTTTATGGAATAAAAGAACATACTTATCACGTTCATACTTTTTAATAACACCGTCGATAGACTTGGTAAACTTCTCAAGCTTACTGTCTATCATAGCCATTACTATTGGACGTCTAACATCTTCAAGAATGCTAAAAGCCTCATCGTAATTGTCTATATAAATAAGCATTGCTATACTCTTTTGATCATCTAACTTATGTGCTAGCACATTTTCTTTTGTAACATCATAAAAAGATAGAGAATATAACCTTATCTCATCTTCATTCTCGTTTAAAATATTTAGTTCATCACTAGCTTCGTTCAATTTGGAAATCGTTATAACAACCTTATAGTTTCTATCCAGAACTTCTATATTTTTACTAACTTCCCCCTCTATTTCAGCAGGAAAATCTTCATAACTAAGTTCGCTAATAAAGCTGTGAATATTTTTACCAACAGCCTTATTGCTCCTTAATTCTTCAGGTATTTTGTTAAGTATGTTTTCAAAAGAATTATTATGCCATCTTATCTCACCTAGAGCATCTACTATTACTATTGGGAGAACCAAGTTTTCTATATAGTCCTTTTGAACATTCGATACATCGAGAGCATAATTGATTAAATTATTATTGATACTCTTCTTGAAAAATATCGTTGAAACTATAAAGAGTATCAGAGAAATAATCGCAATAACAAAAAACAAAGCCCCCAATTCTGTAGAAAAAATTAGGACTACTATCGCCATTAACCATATAATTACTATATAAATTACAGACCAATACAAATTAATATTTAAATTTTTATTGCTCTTTTTTTCATTTTTATGAAGCATTTATCTTCCTCTCTCATTATTTTACAGTCGCCTAATTATACCATCTTTGCAACCTTATTGGCAAGTTAAACCCAGCTCGCTAGCTATATAATCAAGCAGATAATCAGAAAAACTTATCCCAGTCATCGCCTCAAAGCCCAAGTAATTAACGTTTGAATTTACCTCACACAAAACAAATTCACCGTCTTTTCCAAATAAAAAATCTAAGCCTGCAAAATCTAAATTTAAAGCTTTAAAAACTTTAAGAGCTGTCTTTTTAAGCTCCTCATCTATGCTTATTAAAGTACCACGACCACCTAGTGCGATATTCGCTCTAAAATCATCATTATTTTCTCTAAGCATAGCTCCAATTACTTTCCCACCTACAATATTTACCCTAATATCCCTTGAGTGAGAGCTTTCTATATACCCCTGAACAAGAAAAGCCTTTGTTCCTAATTCTTTAATCTTATTTTCAAGTTGCTCTAAGCCATTAATTAAATAAACTTGCTCCCCAAAGGAACCATAGACTTCCTTTAAAATAACTGTCTCTCCAAACATTTCAATAATTTTTTTGGCATAAGCACTGGTATCATATTCTTTGGTAAATCTAAGCGGTGATTTTATAGTAATTGGAACTCTTATTCCTAGATTAGCTAGTTTATTAGCCATAAGTGCCTTGTTATCGCAAATTGCTATTGCATCACTTCTATTAAAAACCCTAATACCCATTAGTTCAAAATGCTCAGCCAACAGAACATCCTTGTCCCAAAAAATAACATAATCAGGCAAAGAATCATACTCATCACAAAGAATTTTGGGTTCATTAAAAGAATCAAAATAACTTATTATCAAGGAACTACCCATAAGCTTAATATCCCAATTTCTAGATCTAGCCTTATTATATAACTGACTAACTAAGCTTTTTATCTTTGAAATTTTTAACGAATCATTATATATTATCCAGCCTGTCATAAAAGCTCCTGTTTTTTATTAAATACCTAAAAGGAAGAGCACAACAGTCTCTCCCTTTCTTATCTTATCTATATTATCCTCTAACCATAAACTCGATTAAAAGTTTTACATCTTCTGGTTCTGAAACTAGTAACTCAACATCACCAATCTTAGCTTCTGTAAACATATTTGTTAATGAAATATATTGAGTAAGTTTAGATTTAAGGTTTAATCTATCGCCTTGTGAAGTTACAAGTTCTACTTTACCTTGACATTTATCAACAGCTTCAAAAAAATCTTTTACATTTGTAATATTTTTTATAATCATAATTTCCTCCTCTATTCTTATTTGTGCTTATCATAGCACATTCATCTGTACTTTACAAGAAAAAGGCTAATATGCTATAAATAGATTATAAATATTTTTTTATAATTATTTTTAGCTTTAGTTATTTATTTAAACCACTTCTCATAAATCTTCTCAATTTCACCCTCTTTTTCTAGCTCATCCAAAACTTTATTGAATTTATCTACAAATTCCGAATCATCTTTTCTAAATCCTACTCCATATTCTTCCTGCCCTAAGTCTTCTTCCAAAACATCATATTTATCGCTATCACCCGCAGTGGAAACGTAGTAAAGTCCCATTGTTTCATCTACTACAATAGCATCGCAACGCCCAGTCTTTAGGTCGTTAAATACATCATTAAAAGAGGCATATGTAATTATTTCTTTTAAATCTTTGCTCAGCTCATCTTTATTAAGAGCATCGAGTGATGAAGATTGGTCTTGTGTACATATAGTTTTACCTTTTAAATCTGCCTTAGTCTTTAATTTGCTTCCCTTATTTACGAGAATCAAAACTCTATTTTTCATATAAGGTTTGGAAAAAAGAACCTTTTCTTTCCTCTCATCTGTTATGGAATAGCCATTCCATATCATATCGATATTTCCCGAATTAAGCTCTGTCTCTTTTAAGGTCCAATCTATAGGCTGAAATTTAAATGTAATGCCCATTTTATCCTCAACTTTTTTTGCCAAGTCTATATCAAAGCCCATATTTTCTCCATTTTTTTCAAATCCCATAGGGGCAAAGGTGTTATCAAATCCTACGATATATTCCTTTTTTTCTTCCGAACTTCTATCGTCTTTTTCACCTGAACAAGATGCAAGTGTAAATACGAGTACAAGTATAAATAATACTAATGTTAATTTTTTCATAATTTACCTCCTAGTCATAATTTTTTCTAATTTATAAATTTATTTGTATGCAAGAGTTTATCAGCCACTCTACGTGCAAAACTTATGTCGTGACTTATTACGAAGACTCCCATTCCTTTATCTTTTAGTTCTTTCATCAAATCAATAACACCCTCAATAGAGTCACTATCTAGAGCCGATGTAGGTTCATCAAAGCATATAAGTGGAGGTTCTAGCATAACAGCTCTTGCAACTGCCACTCTCTGCTTTTGCCCTCCTGATAAGGTTGATGGATAGGAATTTATCTTTTCTCCAACACCTAGAGCATTAAGTATTTCCCTCGCCCTTCTATCAATTTCTTCTTCACTTAGCAATTTGAGATGTTTTGGTGCTAAGGCTAAATTTTCATATACTGTCATATGAGGAAATAGTGCAAAATTTTGAAAAACCATTCCTACATTTCTTTGATATTTTACCCTTTCTTCTTTTTCTGAATATATTCCATCTTCAAATAAGATATGATGCCCTACTTTTAAACTGCCTCCATCTGCTTTTTCCAAATTATTTATTATTCTCATAAGGGTGGTTTTACCTGTTCCTGACCTACCCTCCAAAACTACTATCTCAGAACTATTTACTTCAAAAGAAAAATTATCTATAAGTTTCAAATCACCAAAGGACTTGCTTATATTTTTAGCTTCTAGTACTTTCAATACTGAACCCTCCTTTCTAGACTGTTCAAAATCTTAGTAAGAAGTGCTGTCAATAATAGGTAAATTATTCCAGCAATCACAAAAGGTAGTAACGATGCCTTGTAATTTGCCATTCCTTTTGAGGCCTTTAATAGGTCATTTAGTCCAAGTATGTAGATGAGAGAAGTATCTTTAAGAAGTGTTATAACTTCATTCCCTACTGCTGGAAAAACGTTTTTTATAGTCTGTGGTGCTATTATTTTTATAAAAGCATAGTACTTAGATAGACCCAAAACCTTAGAAGCCTCAAACTGACTCCTATCAATAGAGTTAATTCCACCTCTAAATATCTCTGCATAATATGCAGCATAGTTTAGAACCATAGCAAATAACACAGCAGAAATTCTTCCAAACCTTATATTGATGTAAGGCAAACCAAAAAAGATAAACATAAGTTGAAGTAGTAGTGGTGTACCTCTCATAACATAGATATACGACCTAATAAATTTCTTAACTGATTTATTAGAAAAATGGTGTATTCCAGCTACCAAAAAACCTAATGGTATAGATAAAACCAAAACCATTATGAATATAAAGACTGTAAACTGTAAGCCTTTTAGCAAACTTGGTATTATGTCAATAAAAATATTAATCATTCTTTCAAGTAAATCCATATGCTTTACCACCTTTCTCATATTTTAATAAACAAAAAAACGTCCCAACAAAAGGACGTCTATCAACGTGTTCCCACCTTTATTCAAAAATTCCTCGCGAAATTTTCCTCTGATTGTGTGTAACAAAAGCTATAACGTAACCACCGATACAGGACGTTAGCCCCGTATTACTCCGAGCTGTGTATATATGAACCTCCTAGTTTCCCTTTCAGCAAACGAGAACTCTCTGAGCTAGGATAAGCACTTTTTGGTCTCTTCATCGTATTTAAGAAATATATTTCCTAGAATTTTATCATATTATTTTCCACTTGTCAAATAATAATTCATTATAATGTATAAATAGTCATTTTATCTATTTTACAAGTAAAAAAATTAAATAATCAATTTAAAATACCAAGGTCTGAGTTGTATAACCTAGGCTTTGGCATTTTTACATTTAAATATTTTATTTATTTAATAGTTCATCTAAGGCTTTTATAAACCTCTCGGTATCTTCCATAGTACCACTTGAGACTCTAAGATAATTTTCTTCACCCCAAAGGAAACCTGGTCTAATGATTACCCCTCTTTTTTGGAACTCAATATGTAAATCTCTTGATGACTGCCCCACATTTACAAAAATAAAGTTCGCAGCAGTTGACACATAATAAAGTCCCTTGCTATCAAAATATTCCATCATTCTTCCTAATGACTTTTTGTTAAGTTCTAATGTTTTCTTAACGTGGTCTTCATCATCCAAAGCTGCAATAGCCGCTTTTTGAGCCATCCTATTTACGTTAAATACACCCTTAATTTTAGTCATTTCGCTTACTATTTCTGGACTTGAGAAAATATATCCTATCCTTAGTCCTGCGAGACCCTCCGCCTTTGAGAAAGTCCTTAGTATTATTGTATTTGGTCTACGTTTTAGTATTTCTAAGCTGTTTGGATAATCTTCCCACTGACTAGCGTACTCATAGTAAGCCTCATCTAATACCAAAATAACATTCTCTGGTATGCTTGCAACGAATTCATCTAACTCCGTCTTGGTCATAATATTTCCAGTAGGGTTGTTTGGATTACAAACATATACTATCTTAGTTTTTTCGTTTATATTTTTCTTAAATTCTTCAAAATCGTGCTTAAAATCTTCCGTTAAAGGTATGCTAATTCTCTTAGCTCCCATGTGAGATGAAAAAATCTCATACAGAGCAAATGATGGTGTAGCGAAAATGACTTCATCCCCCTCGTTAATAAAGGTTTGTGGTATAAGTCTAAGTATCTGCTCTCCACCTGAACCAACTAATACACTATCCATATCAAGCCCAAATCTTTTGGCAAGTTTTTCTCTAAGCTCTAAGGCTGCTCCATCAGGATAAATATGTATCTTATCAGCTTCTTCCTTTATAGCCTCAATAGCAAATTTAGATGGTCCCAGAGGATTCTCGTTCGATGCCAACTTAATTATTGATGTTAAATTATACTCTTTCATAACATCTTCTATAGGTTTTCCAGGTACATATTTTTTAATGCCTTTTATTTCTTTTCTAAACATTTTGTTTCCTCTCTTTTTAAAATATTCTGTCATATTAAGTATTTATAATTCGTCTAATACGTAAAATACACTAATAATATATCTAATGACCAATTAATTTTATCATACCTTTTTAATGATGACTATGCTTAGAAAATAATTTAATAAATAAAATATGAAGATTTAATAATTAGAGCCGCGAAATCAAATAATGAAATCCGATATTCCCTACATTTAATATAATATTACTAGTCTTAGTTATACTTAGGGAACAATAATATCGGATTTCAGCATTTTTAAACCAAGTCCGTTATGTTTTGGCTTATTAATCAATTAAGGATTAATAACTTTGTCTTTACTAAGACTGCTTAAACAGGAGTCTTAAGCACAAAAAAGCTAGAGATCCATAACCCTAGCTTTCCATATTTTCTATTAATTTCCTACTCTGATTCTTTGACACATTCTTTTAGTGAATGCCATGCTAGAGTTGCACATTTTACCCTTGCCGGCATATTTCTGATATTTGATAAAATGGCTGCATCTTCTAAAACTTCCTCTGCTTCTTCTTCACTTACTTCATCTTTAATCATCGCTAGAAAAGTTTCAATTTTTTGCTTTGCTACTTCTACATCTTCACCTTTTAGTAGGTCTATCATTATCGATGATGATGCCTCTGAGATAGCACATCCATGTCCCTCATAGCTTATATCTTCAATCTTTCCATCTTTTACTTTTAGGTTCACAGTTATATCATCGCCACAGTTAGGATTGTATCCCCTCTTGCTTATGTGTTCACCATCCATCTGGTGCTTGTTGTGTTTTGATTTATTGTGTTCCATTATTAGTTCTGTATATATTGCACTAAGATCCATATCCTAACCACTTTCTAACTTTCTTTAAACTTTTACATAATCTATCAATATCTTCATAAGTATTATAGATTGAAAAACTTGCCCTCGTTGTGCTAGGCACACCTAAACGTTTCATCAAAGGTTGAGCACAATGGTGACCCGCTCTTACACAAACACCGTCACTATCTAATATAGTTGTAACATCATGAGGGTGAACATCATCAACAGTAAATGAAATAACACTCGCTCTTTTATCTAAATCATCAGTACCTAGTATATTAACGTGTTCTATCTCAGAAATCTTCTCGTAAGCATAGCTTGTCAAATCACTTTCAATTCTGTGAATAGTCTCATAACCTAGTTCTTCAACAAAATCAATAGCTGCACCAAATCCAACAACACCTTCAATATTAGGTGTCCCAGCCTCAAACCTAGTAGGAATAGGAGCATAAGTAGATTCAAACAATTCTACATACTCTATCATATCTCCACCAGTTTGATAAGGTCTCATTTTTTCAAGTGCTTCCATCTTTCCATAAAGAACACCCACTCCAGTAGGTCCAAAAATCTTATGAGCTGAAAAAGCTAAGAAGTCACAATCCAATTCTTTTACGTTTACTCTTTCATGAGGAATTGCTTGGGCTGCATCAACAGAAACCACAGCTCCTACTTCATGAGCTCTTTTAATTATATCACCAAGTTCTTGCTTAGTACCTAGAGCATTTGAAGTCATTGTAACGGAAACGATTTTAGTCTTTTCACTAATCACATCGTTAATTTGCGCCTTGAGAATCATTCCTTTTTCATCTATATCTAGGTATTTTAAAACTGCACCTTTTCTAGCACAAAGTGTTTGCCAAGGAAGTATGTTACTATGGTGTTCAAGAATAGAAATAACTACCTCATCGCCTGCACTTATATTTTCTTCACCATAAGCAAAGGCAAGCAAGTTAAAGCTATCGGTAGTGCCCTTAGTAAAAATTATCTCATCACTAGAACTAGCGGCTATAAATTTAGCCACTTTTTTTCTGGTTTCATCATACATATCCGTTGCTTCTAAACTTAGCTTATAAGCACCTCTATGAATATTTGCATGGGACTTACTACTGTAGTCATTAACCGCATCTATAACGACTTGCGGTTTTTGACTACTAGCTGCACTATCCAAATAGGCTATATCACTATTATTTTTTATTAAGGGAAAACTATCTCTTATCTTAGTATCCTTTTCCATAATAACCTACAATCTATAAACAAATTTTCCTTACGAAAAACAAAGCAAACTACACTAAAATTCAAGTTTACTAGCTATTATCTCTTCTACACCTAATCTCAAGTCTTCACTAGGTATGCTCTTGAGAGACTCTTCATAAGAACCAAGTACTATTGACTTCTTCGCATCCGCCTCTGATAAACCTCTACTCATTAGATAGAAAAGTTTGTTTGCATCTATCTGACCTGCACTAGCAGCATGTTCACCAATTACATCATCCTCATCACAAAGAAGTGCTGGAATCGAATGAGCTCTAACTGATTCATCAAGTAAAATAACAAATTCTTCTTCTCTACCTACAGATTTTCTAGCATCACGCTCAAAGAACAGATTGCCTCTAAATGCTTTTCTAGCCTTATCTTTTAAGGCACCATTAACACTAACCATACTCTCACTAGCAAGACCAATGTGGTATGTATTATAAGAAATATCTAACTTGCTCTTCTTATCGCCAAAGTAAAGACTTCTAACATCCGACCTTGAAGCATTTCCTATAAGATAAGAACTGTAGTCCGTCATTATTTGATTTCCACCTACATCTATCTTATTAAATAGCACATTTGCATCTCTTTCTATTAGTGAAAGTCCATTAAAATAATGTCTAACATTTTCTGAATAATCTTGAATTACTATAACTTCAATACTAGAATTAGCCTCTGCAAAAATATTAACTATTGCATTTTGCTCGCCCACTTCTCCAGAATATTTTATAACGACTGTTCCTCTTGCGCTTTCACCTGCAACTATCGTTGTCTTATCAAGAAGAACCGGATTGTTTTCATCTAGTCTCATACTTATGTAAATAGGCTCTTCTAATACTGTATTTTTTTCTATTTCTATGTAATTGGAGATATTGTAAAAAGTATTTGTAAGTGCTACATGCTTTTCACTAACACCATACTTCTTGTCTTCCAAATTGCTATTGTCTATATATTTAAAATTGGGAATCGTAAAAACACCATCTTGCTCAATATTTACTAATTCAACATTTTTAAACTCTGAAAAGTTTTCAAAGGAAGTATCTTTTAGCTGAACTCTTTTAAAACGTGGAAATTCAAGTTTTTCAAAAGTTTTAAAAGCATTTTCTCTATTTGATAAGCCCTCCGACTCCATTAATTTCTCTAATAATTCTCTATTAAACATACGCCCTCCTAACCTATACTTCCTTCAAATTCTAAGTTGATAAGTTGGTTTAACTCAACGGCGTACTCAAGAGGGAGTTCCTTAGTAATAGGCTCAACAAAACCTCTAACTATCATAGCCTTTGCCTCGTCTTCCTCTATACCTCTACTCATCAAGTAAAATACTGCATCGTCACTAATTCTACCAATAGATGCCTCGTGACCGATGTCAATATTATCGTTTGCAAGATCAATAATCGGAACTGTATCCGACTTAGAAATATTATCAAGCATAAGCGACTCACAAGAAACCGTACTCTTACAGTGGTGAGCAGTCTTTGAAACTTTCATAAGTCCACGGTACATTGCATATCCACCACCCTTAGATATAGACTTTGAATTAATATTTGAAGTCGTATATGGAGCAGCGTGAACAACCTTTGCACCTGTATCTAAGTATTGTCCCTTACCAGCAAAAGTAATACCAGTAAACTCCGCCTTAGCACCTTCACCTCTAAGCACACTCATAGGATAAAGCATGGAAACTCTTGAACCAAAGGAACCTGAAACCCATTCGATTATTCCATTTTTATCTACAAAAGCTCTCTTAGTATTTAGGTTATACATATTTCTTGACCAGTTCTCAATAGTTGAATATCTAAGTCTGGCACCCTCTTTTACTATTAGCTCAACAGCACCTGCATGAAGGTTTACAACATCGTACTTAGGTGCACTACAACCCTCAATAAAATGAAGACTTGCATTTTTTTCCACTATAATAAGTGTATGCTCAAACTGTCCAGCACCTGGTGCATTAAGTCTAAAATAAGACTGCAATGGAAACTCTACATGAACACCCTCTGGAACATAAACAAAGGAACCACCACTCCAAACTGCACCGTGAAGAGCGGCAAACTTATGGTCATTTGGAGGAATTACTGTCATAAAATGTTTTTTTACGATATCCTCATGCTCTCTAACCGCTGTTTCTATATCTGTATAAATAACACCTTGCTTAAGCAAACTATCTTGAATTGAGTGGTAAACCACCTCAGAATCATACTGGGCACCAACACCAGCAAGTGATTCTTTTTCAGCTTCAGGAATCCCCAATCTATCAAAAGTCTCTTTGATTTCATCTGGAACATCATCCCAAGAAGCCTTCATATCTGACTTTGGTCTAACATAGGTAACTATGTTATCCATATCTAGTTCATCAAGGTTTGCACCCCACTCAGGAATCGGCATCTTATTGTATATTTCTAAAGACTTAAGTCTAAATTCTGTCATCCACTCAGGTTCTTCTTTTCTTGTAGAAATATCTCTAATTATCTCTTCTGTTAAACCAGCTTCAGTCTTATAAGCTGCCTCATCCTTATTCTTTATATCATAAACGCCTCTCTGTATGTCGGCGATATTACTCTTTTTTCTTTTTTCTAAATTCTCCATACCTTCTCCTACCTAGTCAACAATACTAAATCCAGACTCATCAATCATATTAGCTAGAGTCTTATCTCCAGTTTTAATAATCTTTCCGTCCTTTAATATATGCACATAATCAGGATTAATGTAATCGAGAAGTTTATTGTAGTGAGTTATTATAATAACTGCATTGTTCTCATTTGAAAAAGAATTAACTCCCTCCGCTACTATCTTAATAGCATCTACATCAAGTCCAGAATCTGTTTCGTCAAGTATCGCTACCTTAGGGTCTAGTACTTTCATCTGAAGAATTTCATTCTTTTTCTTTTCTCCACCTGAAAAACCTACATTTAAGAATCTATCCGCACTTGTCTTGTCAATATGCAAGTCATCCATAGCCTCGTTAAGTCTCTTTTTAAATAGTAAAACAGATTGTTTTTTACCAGTAACCGCACCTTTAGCAGTTCTAAGCATATTCTCAACTGTTATTCCATTTATAACTTCAGGGTATTGGAAACTAAGGAAAAGTCCAGCCTTAGCTCTCTCATTAACCTTCATCTCTAAGATGTCCTCACCATCTATAGTGGCAGTACCATCAGTAACCTCGTACTTTGGATGACCCATCAATGTATAGGCAAGTGTCGATTTACCTGCACCATTTGGTCCCATTATTATGTGAATCTCGCCTTTATTCACCTTTAAATCTAAACCCTTCAAGATTTCCTTATCTTCAACTCTTGAATGGAGATTATTTATATTAAGTAAAGTATTATCCATATCTTTCTCTCTTTCTAATAACTTTTATTAATTATTCGCTGATATTATATCACAGCGAAAAAATATTGTATACAATATATAATACATAGACAAGAAGTTTAATAGAAGTTTTATAGAATTTTTATACTATAAGCCCTATTCATTGCTACACCTTGCTAAATAACTAAGCAAGGCAGCTATCTTATTTCTATTCTTTGCAAGCCCCATGAATCATCTTAACAAATTCATATATTAAATAATCCACATAAGCTGTTTTAACTAGAGAACTCCTTTTAAGAATCTCTGGTATATTTTTGAAATCCCTTGCAGTTTCTTGATCGACTCCGCTAGCCTCTATAACTAATTCCGCAAAAGCTGCGAATTTATATTCCTTAAGTCTTTCAATCTCGTTTGTCTTTGCAAGCCTTTCTAATGCCCTTACATAAATATCTAAGTAAGAATCTTCGGAATATGCCCCTAGCATCCTAGCAACCTTAGGAATAAGAATCTCATAAAGCCCACGTCTTCCCTTAGCTGGTTTTTCACCAATTAGCTCAATATACTCGTTCACACTATCAACACTTATATTGTGTAGTTTCTCTTCAAAATAAAGTTCATCATACACATCTTTCAAGAAATATCTAAATCCACCAAGCTTACCATAAGCTTTCATAGTATCTAAGTAGCCCATACTAAGACCTTTTCTAGAAACATCAGAAGAAAATGAAAATCTATTCCCCAAATCTCCCGATGGTATTATCCTCTTAATCGGTATATTTGTCCTATGAATCGATGGTTTTATATTATGAGAACTAAGTTCTATTGTTATTATCTCATCAACTTCTTCTCTAAGCATTAATTTAAGTGGAAAATTATCATAAATTCCACCATCAATAAATCTCTTACCATGAAGGTCAACTGATTTGAAAAACGGCAGGAATGATGATGCCATCAAATAATCCTTTAACATACCCTCTTCCATCTCATCTACAAAAAGTTGATGTGCTTCCATATCCGTTATTGAAACGGTTACAAGTCCAACTTTTATAGGCGAATTTCTTATCTTATCTTCATCGACAACTTCATTTATAAGCTGTATAAGAGGGTCAATATCAAGCCCCCCTCTTAAAACTATATTTTTAAAATACTCAAAATATCTCTTGGAATCCTTTAGGTCTATATTGGCATTTATAACTTCCAAATAAGTCTTTGCATCATCTTCCATAAGAGTATTCGGATTGAGATTATACCATATATCATAACATTTATCGAACTCTCCTTGTGCCATAATAGCACCATTTAGAGAGCCTATGGAAGTTCCTGTAATAACGTGAAAGTCAATACCGAGTTCATTAAGAGCCTTCCACGCACCTACTTGATAAGCCCCTCTAGCTCCGCCACCTTGTAAAACTAAACCTCTACGCATTATTTCACCAACCTCTCAACACTAAGCAAAAATTTCATTATACTCACTTTCCTTAAAACCTACTAAGGCAAAATCATCAGCCTCTATAATAGGTCTTTTAAGAAGCATAGGATTACTCACCAAAGTCTCTATAATCTCATCTTCACTTAAAGTATTTCTCTTTTCTTTGAAATTGAGCTCCCTATATGCCTTGCCCGAAGTATTAAAATATCTTTTTAACTCTAGTCCACTCTTAGCAATAATTCTCTTTAAATCATCTGCACTCATAGTTTCTTCTACAATGTGCTTTTTATCATATTTTATACCCTTTTCATCTAAGTACTTTAATGCCTTTTTAACAGTACCACAAGTAGGATAATAATAAACTATCATATCTATTCCTTTCATAGTTTCCACTTATCAATGTCAACATCCAAAAATACCTTAGAACCAGTTGCTCCTCTTTGCTTCTGATACTTACCCTTATATGGATTTAATGCCTCTTTATCCATCTTAGAAAAAACTAATTGCCCTATCCTTCTACCATACTCAAGCTTTATCGCACATCTATTAGCATTAAATAACTCTAAGGTAATTTCCCCTTCAAAACCAGGGTCTACCCAACCAGCATTTTGAATGAAAAGTCCCATTCTCCCAAGAGAACTTCTACCTTCTACAAAGGCTGTTAGGTCATTAGGAAGAGAAATATACTCCATAGTAGTAGCTAGAACAAACTGCCCAGGAAGCAGGACATATTCCTTTGCCGTCATTGACTTATACTTAATCTCACTATCCATACTAATTATTCCAGTAGAGCTGTCCTCAACTATGCTAAAGGTATCTCCCAGCCTTATATCCACACTAGCTGGCTGAATTTGAGTCTCATCAAGAGGCTCTATCCCTAGCTCTCCACTATTTAGCATCTGTATAATCGTCTTATCTGATAAAATCATTCTTCACCTACATTCCCAAAGCTCTCTGACTCGCCTTGTATAGTTCATTGCTATCACAAACTACAATTATTTCCTCAAGATTATCATTTTCTCTAATATATTTTTTTATTGCTTTCGCAATTATTTCTAAGCCCATATCTAGCGGATATCTACCATCTGCCACCCCGACTACTTCCATAGCAATCTTTTTGATCGGATTCTCCTTGGCATGCTCCCAAGCTAAATCACCAACTTGCTTTAAATACTTACCCTTAGCCAAGTGAGTAATATTTTTATCAGTTTTACTAAGGTATAAGTCCATCGAATCAACACATTGCTTAGAGTAAAATTCTCCAAGATTCTTACTTATACTAAGAGAATTCAAAATGCTATCTCTAAGCAAATCATCCTCAAAAAACAATCCGCCTGCATACTGGGGAGGAACTGCATGTATAATCCAATTAAGACCGTCCACAGGAAGCTCGAAACACCTTGTTATCTTAGCCCTACCCATGGCACAGTTATCTATAATCTTTAACTCTTCATATACTTCCTCATCTAGGCTATTGATTATTTCCCCATCTATTCCTTTAGAATTTAACAACCTTTTATTCGCAGAAAGTATCAAACAATCACAGTCAACACCCAGTATATTATCTCTTATTACACTTACTTTAGTCACACTCTACTCCATTATTTATTACTTTTCTATACTGTATATACTATTATATAGCTAGTAGTCTAAAATGCAAGCAAAATACGGTACAAAAAAAAAGCGAATACCATTTTTATGCACTTTCGCTTTACTTTTTGTTAAAATATAAACTTAAAAGATTATGATTATCAAAACATCCCTCTTAGCTTGCAAATAATTAATTACTAATATTTTTAAGTGTTTCTACATCTCCCATCATATCATCAAGTATTTCAGAAACTTCCTTAATTTCTGATATTGTGCTATCTATTACGTCCTTGCTACTCTCTGAACTAGCTGCAAGTTGTTCGCTAAACAAAGCAAACTGTTCAATATTTTTAGTAAGCTCAGTATTATCGCTTAAAATATCATTCATATAATTGCTTTGCTTACCTATATTAACCCCGAATTCATTTATATTGTTTATGATATTTTCAAAATTACTATAAGTGCTAGTGATTAATTCTCTCTGTTTACTAGTAACTTTACTTAGATTACCCACAGCTTCATCAGCCTTGTTAGTTTCTGTCTGTAACTCAAACAATAATTTTTGAATATCTGCTGTAGCCTCTGTTGTATTTGTTGCAAGTTTTTGTATTTCACCAGCTACAACAGCAAATCCACGTCCTGCTTCGCCTGCCCTTGCAGCTTCTATACTTGCATTAAGAGAAAGCAATCTAGTCTGATCTGCAATATTGTTAATTAAATCTACTATTTTATATACATCACCCGTTTTTTGAATAAGTAAGTCTATAGAATCGTCAACCGTCTTACCTGAAGTACTGGTAGCCAGAGTTATCTCATTAAGACTCTTCATAAGTTCCAAACCTGCACTAGCCTTTGACTTAGTATCATCAAAACCATCCCTAATATCATTAGCTACTTCAAAAGAACTGTTTACCTTAGCATTTACAGCTTGAGTCATAGCTAGCTGATTTTGAACTGCGACTGAAGTATCTCTTGTTCCATCTAGTATTTCTTCCATTGTGCTTTGAATTGTTTTAGAGTCACTTTTTAAATTACTAGATTGTTCGTTTAGATTTTCAATATTTTCAATTATACCCTCTGACTTTTCTAATACCTTATTAAGAACAAATTCAACTTTTTCTTTTTCTTTGTTGATTTCATTCATCTGCTTATTTCTAAGTTCATTAAGAACTCTAGCAACAACATAAGCGCAAACAAAAACATATACCAAAATTGCAATTCTAAACTGATAATAGGAAATATCGTTCGAGCTATTTAGACCATACCTAGTTATAGAAACATATATATCAATTATATTTACCATTATGGCAACAATACCTACTCTGATAAAATATTTATAATCTCCAAACATTGTAACTAGTATACTAATAGGTATTACTAGGGTAAAGCTAGTACTAAGTTCTGTATTTAAAAGCAAATACGTATATGATAATCCAAATCCATAGCTAACAAATTGTTTTATAAGTCCACTATCTTTATTCTTTTTATATATTATAAAAGCACTTATCCAAGGAATAAAAAACACGAAAAAAGCTAATAAAAGATCAATAAAAGTTTTATTTCCTTTTAAAACTTCACTTACATAAACAGCAATAGGCAGTAATAATAAAATAAACCAATTATTTAAAACATATCTATTGGCAGTATGATTAGTCGTTGAGTCTCCACTAATTTTTTCCCAATTAAACATTTTATGTCCCTTTCAAAATAAGATTTGTCACTAATTAAATCGACATTTTTACCATTTTCTTAATAATAAATAATAAGAAATCGTAATCTTCTAAAGGTTTTATCAAATTTTTACTTATAATGATAAAAACGTGTTATAATACATATAACAAGTAAAAATCAAGGAGGCAATTATGGATTATAAAAAAAACTACCAGATGTGGCTAGAATCACCTCTAGTAGACGAAGAAACTAAAGCAGAGCTTAGAGCTATCACAGACGAAAACGAAATTAAAGATAGGTTCTACAAAAATCTAGAATTTGGTACTGCAGGGCTCAGGGGAAAACTCGGAGCTGGAACTAACAGAATGAACAAATACAATATCGCAAAAGTTACTCAGGGTATTGCAAATTATATCAAGAAACACGGACAAGAGAGAATGGACAGAGGTGTCACAATTGCTTACGACTGTAGACACTTTTCACCAGAGTTTGCTAAACTAGCAGCTCTAATCTTTGCAGGAAATGGAATCAAGGCTTATCTTTACGAGTCACTTAGGCCTACTCCTCAACTTTCATATACACTATTACAAAAAAATGCTACTTCAGGTATCATTATAACAGCTAGTCACAACCCAAAAGACTACAACGGATACAAGGTATACTGGGATGACGGAGCTCAAGTTCTTCAACACATAGCTGATGGTATGACTGAAGAAATCTTAGCCCTACCTCTATTTGGAGCAGCTAAGATAATGGATGAAAAGGAAGCCCTTGAAAAAGGTCTTTTAGAAATGCTAACTCCAGCTGATGATGATGCTTATATCAACATGGTAAAATCATTAGCAATTAGAGATGAAGAAGTTGATAAAAGTGCTAAGATAGTCTACACTCCACTTAATGGTGCTGGTAGTGTATCAGTTAGACGTGTTCTTAAAGAAATGGGTTACACTAATGTAAGTGTTGTTCCAGAACAACGTGATCCAGACCCTAACTTTACAACTGTAGAATATCCTAACCCAGAGGATCCTAAAGCATTTGAATATGCTGAAAAACTAGGAAAAGAAGTAGATGCGGAACTCTTAATCGCCACTGACCCAGATAGCGACAGACTTGCTATTGAAGTTCGCGACAAAGATGGAAACTACATTCCTTTTAATGGTAACCAAATCGGTGCCATCTTAATCAACTATATTGTTACTAGCTTACACGAAAAAGGTCTTCTTCCAGAAAATCCTTGTATAGTTAAATCAATAGTTACTGGTGATATGGGTGCAGACATCGCTAAGAAATTTGGTGTTACTACTTTCCCAGCACTTACAGGATTCAAAAACATCTGTGGTAGAATAGATGAATTAGCTGAAAAAGGTTATACTTACATCTTCGGTTACGAAGAAAGTATCGGATATACTTACGGTTCAACTGTAAGGGATAAAGACGGAGTAAGCAGTGCAATGTTACTTTGCGAGGCAGCTGGATACTACAAAAAGCAAGGCAAAACTCTATTCGACGTAATAGGTGAAATGTACGAAAATTACGGATACTATAAAGAAAAAGTTATTTCATTAGTACTTGAAGGTGTTGAAGGTGCCCAGAGAATCAAGAGAATGATGACTGAGTACAGAAAAATCTACCCTAAGACAATAGGAAGCATGGAACTAGAAGAAGTAATCGACTACAACGGCGGTTACAAAGATGTACCATCATCAAACGTACTTAAATTCTTAATGAAAGACGGAAGCTGGTATGCAGTAAGACCA
>PDWI01003733.1_pt1 | contig 21168 bp, 22 predicted proteins | sample 1430891 | NCBI WGS metagenome assembly PDWI01 (sample SAMN01162508, study PRJNA174530) | Oral metagenome, whole genome shotgun sequencing project. | biome: Marine environment; feature: Marine mammal; material: Swab sample of the gingival sulcus; isolation source: swab sample of gingival sulcus... | reverse complement strand
TGGGCAATCTCAACAAACATAATCTGATCGTTAAGATGCGCGTCCAGAAGACAGGGTGTGGGATCCATCTGAATGGTAACATGCAGCATTTCAGTAATGGCATCCAGCAGTGCATCAATGCGTACGGGCTTGCTCAGCAGTTTTCGAACCCCCATCTGGGCCAGTTTAACTACCTGCTGTTTTTCCAGATGAACAATGAGCATTATAATGGGAATGTCGGGCAGATTCGGATCGGCCTGCATATCCCTCAGAATATCCATGGAACTTTTCCGGCTCAGCGAAGAATCCATAATAATCAGATCGGGTTTGTTCTGCCGAATCTTCATCCAGCCGTCCAGACCGTTGATCCCTATTTGGACATTAAATCCGTATTCGCCCAGCTGTTTGCCCAGGAAATCTCTCAACAGTGAGGACTCGTTGATGACCAGCAGGTTTTTCATGGGTTCATATTATACGGTTAAAGGACAGTTGTGGGCAGATTAATATCCATTTATCAGACTTTTTTCTGCATTCATTTTGCCGTTTGCCGTCTATCCGGGTATGGTCATGATAAGGCATAATAAGCAGATGATAACCAATACCCTGCTGGATTTTGAAGGAGCAGTTCACGCGCTGACAGTGGAACGCGCGGCCTTTGTCCGTCATTTTCCGGGATGGAAAGAAGCTCAAAGGGTGCTGGTTGGACGTTACAGCTGGAATTCCGAAGGCCTCATGAGTTCCGCCGAGGAGGATGGAGAGCTCCGTGTATACGCTTACGATGAAAGCGGAAATCAGGCGGCCTGCTACAGACTGGATGCGCGGGGAAAGGAGCTCGGCAGGGAAATCTGGGAACGTAATGCCGGGAGTCTTCCCGTCCGCCGGATTGTAAAAACAACAAACCCTTTATCGGAGGAAATCTGGGTATATGAGCACAGTGACAACGGGCGTATCTGTGCTGAAAAGAAGGGTAAACATGTGCGGGTGGAAAAGCGGAACGCCGAAGGTCTGCTGGAACAGGAATATCTTTACGACGGGGAAAAACCGGATCTTGTAACCGATTATACCTACAACAATGCCGGCCGGCCCTTATCGGTAACAGTGCGTGATGTGTCCGGGAAGGTGCACCGTCAGAGCCTGATGGAGTGGGACAATGACGGCCGGCTGAAGGCGGAAACCCGCCGGGATGGTTCAGGCCGTCTGCTTCTGGATGAAGTTTATGCCTATGGTGCTTCTCACGGCAAAAACTGGCTGGAGCGTGTAACCTGGGTCAGAACAGGTCTGCGCTCAGGCAAACGGCATCCCAGTGAAGTTTATTACCGTTCTTTTACTCTGGCCGCATCTGAAAGCGGGAGTGCCGTTAACGGTGCCGTTAACAGTTCTGATGAAACACTGGCCTTTGCCAATGGACTCTATCAGGGGGCTGTTGTGAACGGAAAACCGGAAGGCGCGGGGGTCTTTATCTACAACAATGAAAGCCGCTATGAGGGAGAATTCCGTAACGGGGTATTACATGGAAAAGGAACTTTAACCTGGAGTGACGGCCGGCGCATGGAAGGTGTTTTTAAGGAAGGCACGCTGGAAGGCCGGGGCAGCTGCTCCTGGAGCGACGGAAGCCGTTATACCGGGGAATTCCGTGAAGGACTGATGCATGGCCCGGGAGAGTTTGTCTGGGCCGACGGCACCCGTTTTACCGGGCTTTTTGAACAGGGGCGCCGGACAGAACAGGGGGTATGGGAGAAACCGCAGTGAAATATAAATGTCTTATTCTGGATCATGACGATACGGCTGTAGACAGTACAGCATCCATTCATTATCCGGCGCATCTGGAAATGATGCGGCGTCTCCGTCCCGGAGAACCGCACATCGATCTGGAAACCTGGTTCCGAAAGAATTTCGATCCTGGAATTATGGGTTATTTGAAAGACGAAATAGGACTGAGTTTGGAAGAACTGGACATAGAGTACCGTATCTGGCAGGAATTCAATGAAAACCGCAACCCGCCTTTTTATGAAGGACTGCCCCGCCTGCTGGAGGATTTTATTCAAAGCGGCGGAATTCTGGCGGTGGTTTCCCATTCCATGGAGACGCATATTCAGCGCCATTACCGGATGGGTGCTCCCGGAGTGACACCTCATTATATTTTTGGATGGACTGATGACGAAAATTTTCGGAAACCCTCGCCCTGGCCGGTTTATCAAATTTTGAAAGGTACCGGGTTGGCTCCCGAAGAAGTTCTGGTTGTAGACGATTTAAAACCCGGAGTGGAAATGGCTCATGCTGCCGGAGTGCCTGTGGCCGCGGCCGGCTGGGGGCACAAGGTACCGGAAATACAGCAGCAGATGAGCCGGCTCTGTCATTACTGGCTGAAGGACATCGACGCGCTCAGGAACCTGTTGCTAAACGGCCGGGGGTAATGCTAAAAAAGCATGAGAGGTATAATATGTTTGAATCCATACAATGGCTGGAAAAAGAAGGCCGGGGAAATCCGGCCGGCCTGACACTCCTGACACTTTCAACCTGCGGTTTCTGCAAGAGTGCCCGGAGATATCTGGAAGAGCGGGGACTGGCTTTCCGCTATCTGGAGCTGAATACAATCAGCCCGGAAGACAAGACGGCTATTAAAGAAGAATTCCGTGCCAAATTTGAACGCCGTCCCTCCTTTCCTACGTTGATTATTGAGGAAAACCGTTTTCTTGTAGGATTCAACAAGGAACAGTGGGATGAGGAAATCTTTCCCGATAACGCATGAACAGAGAACTGAAGTTCGCGCAAAGTGTCAGCCGGAAATATCAGTGGGCACTTAATCCGAAACCGGAATTTCTGGAGACAGTTCTTAACGGACTGAGCAGCAACCGTGAAGTTTACGGTTACTACCTGTGCCCCTGCCGGGAAGGCTGGGGAATACGGGATAAAGACCGGGATATTATTTGTCCCTGTAAGTATGCTTCGCCGGATATAGAAGAATTTGGTCATTGTTTCTGCGGCTTGTTTTTTTCCGAGGCCGCCGCTTCCGGAAACTTGCCCATTAACGGCATACCCGACAGACGGGACGACAGCTTATACCCATAAATCTATTAATAATAGTAATTGTTATTATTATTGACTTATGACGGTGAATTCTCTACACTGTTTTCCAAGGAGTTTATAGATGGAAAACACAGATGTTCAGGCTGCCGTTCCGATGCCCCGTATTGGAGATAAAGCACCGGAATTCAAAGCAGTTACAACACAGGGCGAAATTCGGTTTCCCGGAGATTATTCCGGAAGCTGGGTTATTCTGTTCAGCCATCCGGCTGACTTTACACCGGTATGCACCACGGAATTTGTTACGTTTGCTTCTCAGGAAGAAAAATTTGCCCAGGCCGGCTGCAAGCTGGTTGGTCTGTCTGTTGACGGGCTTTACAGTCATATTGCCTGGCTGCGGACCGTTCAGGAAAAAATTGAGTACCGGGGAATGAAAAATGTGGAAGTTAAATTCCCTCTCATAGAAGATATTACCATGGAAGTGGCCAGAAAGTACGGCATGATCCAGCCGGGAGAAGATTCCACCAAGGCAGTACGCGCTGTGTTCTTTATAGATCCCAAAGGCATTATCCGATCCATTATTTACTATCCCTTGAGCCTTGGCCGTAATTTCGATGAAATTTACCGCGCTCTTATCGCCATGAAAACGGCAGACGCCTTTGATGTTGCCACACCGGCCGACTGGCGCCCCGGAGATGATGTTATAATTGGGCCGGCCGGTTCCTGCGGAACAGCCAAAGACAGAATGGAGGGCCGGGAGGACATGCACTGCCAGGACTGGTTCTTCTGTCATAAATCCATATCAGAAGAAGATGTTTTGAAAGCTGTTCTGAAGAAATAATTAAGTTCTTCAGTTTCTTTTGCCGCAAAAATGCCCTTCCCGGTTTTTCGGGGAGGCTTAACAGGGCCTGAAAAAACTGTGTTTAGAGGAAAATTGGCCGAAAAACCGGCTTTTTCATCCTTATCGGCAATGTTAATGCTGGACAATCGTTCATTGAGGCACTAGTGTTGAATAAACCGTAAGACCGGTAGCGTTCATTCCGGCCGTTGTATTGTGAATTGAATCAACAGCTATAAAGAACAATACTCCTTACGAGTTCAATGCAGTCTAGGAGTATGAAATGCCCAAGAAAATCTACGTCGGGAACTTGAGTTATTCAGTTGACGATCAGGAACTTGAAAATCTGTTCAGCAGTCATGGTACGGTGGTCAGTGCCAAGGTTATTGTAGACCGTTATGATAATCGTTCTAAAGGATTCGGTTTTGTTGAAATGGAAGACGAAGCTGCTGCCGATGCGGCTATTGAAGCGCTCAATGGCAACGACCATATGGGCAGGGAGCTGAAAGTCAGCGAAGCCCGGGAAAGGAGAGACTCCCGTCCCCGCAGGGATTACTGAGCTGGAAACAATTCAAAGGGCTGTTGCGAAAATCTGAAGAGATTAAAGCAGCAGCCTTTTTTTTGCCTGCTGGAAAATCGGGCAGCTGCTGCAGACTACTGCAGAATATTCAGAATATCCGCTTCTTTTTGAATGGTAACGGGAAAATCTTCCACTTCCAGTCTGGTTACTTCGCCGTCCAGCTGTATCAGCACAGGGCCCTGATGATGCAGAGTAATTTTGTCTGTTTTGTAAAGTTTGGCAAATGGAACTCCCCGGTGCGCACCGCGGTAAAAGAGCGGTTTTAACCGGAGTTTCTCCAGCAGGCTCAGAGGGTCTATTAAGAGATAATTTTCATCTCCCGGCAGTACTTTCATTCCTCCGCCGTAGCGGGTAGGGCCCTTCCGTCCAAAGACATTTAATAAAAACCGCCCTTCACGGTTTACAATACCCTCTTCGGTATAGATATCTATTTTCCATTGCTGGAGCGGCCAAATCCATTCATACATTAAAACCGCTACATTGGCAAAAATTTTATAAATAACAGTTGGACCGGCCAGTTTTTTCATTTTGTTTGTCAGAAGGCAGACATAGGCGTCCAGGCCGAAACTGGCCACATTAAACGCGTAATGGAGCTTATTGCGGGCTGTCTGTATTGTAATAATGGAATCCTTGTGGAAACCTGACGCGTTGCAGAGAATGGCCAGAGCTTCTTCCACACTGGCCGCATCGGCGTTATCGTTCCCGGTGCCCATGGGAAGACGGAAAAGACAGATGTCTTTCATAATATCGGGAACGTCCCTGAGAAGAGCGCCGAGAATATCGTTATAAAAACCGTCTCCGCCTGCAAGTATCAGCACCCGGTGTCCCGGTTTGGGAGATGCGGCCAGGCTGCCGACCAGTTCAACGGCTTTTTCTCCGGCATGAGAGCTGCTGCGGGTTTCGTGAAAGCGTATTTCCAGCCCGGGACGGGGTGTCTGCGCGGACGAGCGGGCAGCAGCCAGGCGGTGCAGGTGGCGCATCATCTTGTTGTGTGCCAGTCCGGTTTTTAATAGACCTGAAGCCGGGTTTATAAGAACCTCTACAATAGCGCCTTCGTCAATAAACAAACGGGAGCCGTGCAGAAGTCTGCGGATAATGTCTACAAAACTGCGGATGTGACGGCTCGATACCTTATCCTTACTGGTTTCCTCTTGCATGGGAAGAAATTATTAGACAAAGTCTGGTTATCTGTCAAGGAAAACCCCTGTTTTCCTGTTTGCTGCTGATGCTTTCTTGTCCGGGATCGAAAAAAACATATAATCATGTTTACATGACACTGACCCTTGAAAAACTGGAACAAATCTATAAAACCTGGAACAGGCCGGAGTACATTCCGCCCGATCCGCTCGAAACGCTTGCTCCGTATACCGCTCTTGCCGACAGGGAAGTTGCAGCGCTGCTTGCGGCTTCTCTGGCCTATGGACGGGTTAATGCCCTGCTGGTGCCCCTGCGCAGAGTTTTGAAAAAAACGGGCTCCTCTCCGCGCGGATATGTGCTGAAGAATTCTGAAACTGAAATCTGCCGGGATCTGAGCGGTATTGTCTACCGCTTTGCCCGTCCGGAACATCTGGCGGCCCTCCTTGCCGGTATCGGCCGGGTAATAAAAGAGTACGGCAGTCTGGAAGAGGCCTTTCTGACGGGGTATCAGAACCGCGCGGATGAGCTTTCGGAAGAAAACTGTATTCTGTGCGGACTCAGCGCGCTGGCATCGGCTCTCCGGGAGGGGGCTTCGGAAAGCCCCGGGCATCTTCTGAGTCAGCCTTCAGGGGGCAGCGCGTGCAAACGGCTCTTTCTCTTTCTCCGCTGGATGGTCCGCCGCGATAATGTGGATCCGGGCGGATGGAATTCGGTGGATCCGGCTCATCTGCTGCCGCCTCTGGATACCTGGACCTACCGCATTGCGCTGCGGGCCGGCTGGACACAGCGCAGAAGCGCGGACCTGAAGACCGTACTGGAAACAGGGGCGGCCCTGAGGAAATTGAATCCCCGCGACCCGGTCCGTTACGATTTTGCCCTGAGCCGCTTCGGCATTCGTTCGGGACTCACTCTGGAGAATCTTTTTGAGCCGGATATTTGAGCCGGGAAGAAAATTGTCACAAAATTGAAAGTATAGTATTCTTACCGCGAGTTTATTGAATAAGGGGAAATTAAAATGGCTAACCTGAAAACCACTTACATGGGAATTGAACTGAAGAATCCTGTTATTGCCGGAGCTTCAGAGCTGACATCGAACATTAATTCCATCCAGAAAATTAACGAGGAAAACGCCGGCGCTCTGGTTATAAAAAGTCTGTTTGAAGAACAGATACAGCTGGAAATAGCCCGTTTTGAATCGGAACAGAATCAGTACGATAATATGGGTGCTGAAATGGGCGATTTGTTTCCCAACATGGAACATGCCGGTCCCGAAGAGCATTTAATGTGGATCCGCAAGGGAAAAGAAGCTTCCAGCATTCCTGTTATAGCAAGTTTGAATGCCGTTAACAGGGAAACATGGATTGACTGGGCCAAAAGAATAGAAGAAACCGGAGTAGACGGCCTGGAGCTGAATTTCTTTGCCAATCCGGAATTGCAGGCCGAAGACGGGGCCGCAATAGAAAAAGATCAGATTGCCGTTATGAAAGAAGTGGTAAAGAGTGTAAAAATTCCCGTTTCTGTCAAAATGAGCCCGTTTTACACATCGCCGGTGAAAGTTGCGAAAAGCTTTGCCGATGCCGGTGCCAAAGCGCTTGTTCTGTTTAACAAATTTTTCCAGCCGGACATGGATCCTGACACAGAAAAACATCTTATTCCCCTGACTCTCAGCACCACTGAGCACTCCCTTCTGCCCCTGCGTTATGCCGGTCTGCTTTACGGAGAAACCTCTGCCGACATCTGTGCTTCCAGCGGAATAATGGAAGGGAAAGATGCTGTTAAAATGCTCCTTGCCGGCGCGGACACTGTACAGGTAGTCAGCACGCTCTACAGAAACAAAATCTCGCAGCTGGGCAAGATCGTTAAGGACATTGAAGCCTGGATGGATGAAAAAGGCTACGCTTCGCTGAATGATTTCCAGGGTAAGCTGAGCCGGAAAAACACTCCCGACCCCTGGACCTATAAACGGGCACAGTACGCCAAACTTCTGATGAAGCCGGATCCGCTGAGCATTATCAGATAGTTATTTGTTTCAGAGCAGAAAGGGGGAGCTTACATTCCCTCTTCTGCCCACAGATTCCAGCCTTTTTCCGTTAAGCCCAGTTCTTTAAGCAAATTGGAATGAAATTTGGGCGCCTTCAGCAGCTTTTCAGGGTTTTCTACAAAGTCTTTAAGAATCTTGGTTGCGCGGGCCGCGTAAATTCCGTCCACAATTCTGTCATCAAAGGTATAGTTGCAGGTAAGCACATGGCGTTCGCTTATCTGATTATCTTCCGTAATATATTTCTCTTTTTCCACTTTACCGATCGCCACAAACATTCCCACATTTCCAATTTCGTAGTTGTGGTGAATTGGTGCGTTCACATTCAAAGAACCCGCGTCGGTCAGGAACATGGTGCAGTAAAAAGGCAGCATACGCAGAATGCCCGGTCCGGCCCAGTTATGCTTGTCCAGGAATTTTATAGACCATACAACAACACGGAGCATCCAGACGGGCAGCTTGTCAAAAGCATCGACATCTCCGGCATTCTTGTTCCCTTCATCGCTCTTTGCCTGGTTCACAAAGAAAGAGTAACGCTTGTTCACTGTTTCGAGAGTATCATCCGGCCGGAATGGCATGGTAACGGTTACTTCCGTTCCGTTATCGGTGAGGGTTTTCTTGGAGACAAACGAGAACGAAATATTGTTTCTTTTGTAATAGCGGAAGTTGGAGATAAAGCGGTTCAGATGCGGCCGGAGTACTACCACACGTACCAGCGCCAGCAGCATAATCTGTATAACAGTGAGTTTCCGGCGTTCTTCCGGAATGTCCTTGTTCCACTCCTCAATGAATTTAATAGTTTTATCCATGACAAAAGTCTGCTGCATATACACAGAAGACTCTGTCCGGGTCTGCATCATTAAAGGGGTCATTTTTGTAAAGCCGGGAACACGCACAGGTTCTCCGTCGGGTCGTTTATTTATCAGCATAGCGGCAATAATATATCAAAGTTGTATTGTATGGATAGACTGAAGGCCGCTAGGCGTTATAGGTGCTCGCGCTCACATTGCCGCCGCTGCCGGTCCAGTCCGTGTGGAAAAATTTTCCGCGGGGAGCATCCAGCCGTTCATAGGTATGGGCGCCGAAATAGTCGCGCTGGGCCTGAAGCAGATTGGCCGGCAGCCTTTCCGAGCGGTAGCCGTCGTAGAATGCCAGAGCCGCCGACATGGCCGGAAGGGGAACACCCAGCTCCACAGCCCGTATAATTACCCGGCGCCATCCGGCCTGAGCCTGTTCCACCGTTTTTCGGAAATAATCGGCCAGAAGCAGGTTATGCAGATCCGGCTGCGCGTCAAAGGCCTTCTTAATTTCACCCAGAAAAACTGACCGGATAATACAGCCGCCGCGCCACATCAGCGCAATGTCGCCGTAGTTCAGCTTCCAGCCGTATTCTCCGGCCGCTTCGCGCATCAGCATATAGCCCTGGGCGTAGCTGATAATCTTGCTGGCCAGAAGGGCCTGCTCCAGATCGTCAATAAAGGCCGCCTGTTCCGGTGAAAGCGGCGCGGTCTGGCCATTTGCCCCGGATTTCCGGGCCGCGTTATCTCCGGCCGCGGCTGTCCCTTCCGGCCCGTTCAATACCTTCGAAGCCGCAACCCGCTCCTCTTTCAGGGCGCTCAGGCAGCGGGCAAAAACCGCTTCGCCGATCAGGGTAACCGGCACACCCAGATTCAGAGCGCTTACCCCCGTCCATTTTCCGGTGCCTTTCTGTCCGGCCGTATCCAGAATTTTCTCAACAAGCGCCTGTCCGTCTTCATCCTGGAAGTTCAGAATATCGCGGGTAATCTCAATCAGGTAGGAATCCAGAACCCCCCTGTTCCAGCGGGCAAAAACATCGTGCATCTGATGCGCGTTCATACCCAGTCCCTGTTTCATCAGCTGGTAAGCTTCGGTAATAAGCTGCATATCGCCGTACTCAATACCGTTATGCACCATCTTTACATAGTGGCCGGCACCGTCTTCACCCACCCAGTCACAGCATACCTCTCCGTTCTCCGTGCGGGCGGCAATACCCTGCAGAACCGGTTTAACCAGAGGCCAGGCTTCACTGTCGCCGCCGGGCATAATGGACGGCCCCGTGCGCGCGCCTTCCTCGCCTCCCGACACACCGGCTCCAATAAAACGCAGACCGGCTTTTTTGAGCTCTTCGCAGCGCCGGACAGTATCAGGAAAATGGGAATTCCCCCCGTCAATAATAACATCGCCCTTATCCAGAAGCGGCAGCAGTTTTTCAATCCACGCGTCCACCACATCTCCGGCCTTCACCATCAGCATAATTTTACGGGGAGCCGCCAGCATACCCACAAACTCTTCCAGCGACCGGGCTCCCGCAATGGTTTTCCTGTCTTTTGCCGGTCCGGCCAGAAAGTTGTCAGTTTTCTGCTGCGTACGGTTATACACCGCCACCGAAAACCCCTTGTCGTTCATGTTCAGCACCAGATTCTGGCCCATAACGGCCAGTCCTATTAAACCAATATCCGCGTTATTCATACGTTTCTTCTCCTCTTCTTATTTTGCAGGGGGGAAAGCCCCCCCCGCTTCAGAGCCGCCCGCCCTCCGGCCGGGTCCGGGCACTTTCCGCCGGCTTGCTCACGCTCCGCCGGCCCGTGCCCCGTCTCTTCCGCTGCCCCCCTGTTTAAAGCGGCTTTCATGGGCCCACAGTCCCAGAGCCGGGTTGGAGACAAAGAAAAACTCTTCTCCGTTTACACTGTTCCATCCGGTCTGCCGCTTCTCCGGAGTATAAAGCCTTTGCAGTTTTTTGACATCAGCCCATTGAAAGCCCGCCGCCTCAATTTCCTTTCGGCTCAGCTTTCCCGGAGCGCAGGTAATGGAAAAACGTCCTTCGGAAGAACCGTGAATCAAATGGGCCGCCGCGCTCAGATTGGCGCCCAGATCGGCATTCTGCTGCACCGCTTCCAGTACGGCCGGCGTGCCCCGGTAGCCGTACCTGCGTATCAGCGTGTCTATTTGACGGTCTTCGCCGAACTCCTTTATGCCCGGCGCCAGAACAATCAGCTCCCCTCCGTCGGCCATGGCCATGCGGGTGCGGTAAACAGCCTTGTTCCCCAGCCAGGTAGAGCGGAATTCCTGAGGGTTCAGGTACACCACGCATTTTTTCAGGGGTTTTTCCACCATGGTTAAATTCACCCGGCGGGCCAGAAGAGCGGCTTTTTCAAAGCATTCCCGTCCGTCTCCAATAAACAGTCCGCGGACCGCCGGTTTTCCCTGCCGGTCAGGACTGACCACCGTCAGCACATACAGAATGGGCAGATGGCCGGCAAAATGTTCCCGGGCGTAATCCAGTACCGCGCGCACCGGTGTATCTGTCCGGCCCATAATGCGTTCCATACCGTACACCGCGCCCAGAAAATGGCTTTTATGAATGCCCTCACTGCCGCCGGTTCCTACAAAGATGTTCTTGGAGTGATTGGCCATGCCGACAACTTCGTGAGGTACCACCTGGCCCAGGGAGAGAATAAGGTCGAAGCCGCCGTCTGTCAGAAGCCGGTTAACCTGGGCCGGCCAGGAGTAATTCAGGCGGCCTTCGGACACCATGGAAACATACGAGGCGGGAACTTCGCCCAGGGTGGTTAAGCTGCTGCGCCAGCGGTGTTCCCGGAAAAGGGAATGGGGTATACCGGGAAACATGGTGTTCAGTTCGCCGGCCGTCATGGGGGCGTGGGTTCCCAGGGCCGGCATAATATCCGTCAGCGCCGGGCCGTAAAAGTCCCGGGCAAAGCAGGTTAGAATGCCCGCGCGCGAGTGATAACGGGTAATATCGGGCGGCAGTGCCAGAACCTTCCTTTTTTTTCCCAGCCTCTGGAGTGTCTCGGTGAGGGCCCGGCGTAAATCTTCTTCGGTCAGAACCAGCTGTTCTCCGCCTTTTTCACAGTAGAGCATGGCGGTTTTCTCCTTCTACGCGCCTGCCCAGGGCGGATTTTCGGGAAGCGCGGCATCAAATGCCGCCAGAAGATCCTGCTGGTAAGAACCGGCATAGGTACCGCGGAAAAATCTTTCCAGAGCCTCGTCCCTGAAGCAGTTCCAGCTTTCCTCTTCCCGCCCGGGAATAATGGGGTAAAAGAGCGCGCCGGCGGCCCGGGCTGCCTTCAGGTCGCCTGGGGCATCGCCGATCATCAGAATGCGTTCCGGCGCGTACTTCCCCTCAGCGGCAAGCTGGAGATGTTCCGTTTTTGTTCCCCGTTCCTGTCCTGCAATAACACGTACAAAAGGTGTCAGGCCGTTTTCTCCCCATTCCCGTTCCAGAGCGGCGGCGGGGGTCTGGCTGACAACCATCAGGTCGGCCTGTTCCTGCGCCCGGGGAAGAATTTCCTTCACCTGCGGGTAAGGGGGGAGGTTGCGTACTATTTTTTTTACAGCATCGTTAACATCTTTGCTCCATGCCAGAGCCCTCTGCAGCTGCGGGTGCGCGTTTACCTGAAGTTCGGCGTTCAGAGCGTCCTGGCTGAGACGCTTTTCGCGCTCTGTCCATGCCAGCAGTTCGTCTACCGGAGGCGGGGTAATGCCGCGGGATGTCAGTTCCGGCCGGCTGCTTAACAGTTTTATGGCCCGTATAAGAGCCGGGAAACGGTTAATTCCCCGGGTTTTGGAGTAGAGATTCACGAATTCCCAGGTTTCCCGGGCGGCTCCGGCGGCACCCTGCAGGCCGTAGTTGTTAATAAAAGCCGGACAGAAACATTCCTTATGCTTAATACCCATGCTGTCAAACACGCAGCCGTCCGAATCAAATCCTATAAAAAAATCTTTTTCGGGTTTTAAATCTTTCAATTCCTGAGCAGGGCCCTGCATCTTTGTTTCCTTCCGCTTTGCTGTATGTACCGAAAGGTAGACCGCCGCGGTTCAAAAATCAAGTAAAATTATAAAAGGTTCAGAAGGGTAAATCTGGACGCGAAGGATAAAGAGGTGTAGTTTCAAGAACGGAGGGTGTTTCTGCGCCGCGGAAATACGTGTGTTATGCGGAAAACAGCCATAGGCGCCGGTTTGCTTTCAGGTTTACTCTTTGGAATTGCCACACCCTTAAGCAAGCTGCTGCTGCAAAATCTGAATTCATTTCAGCTGGCCGGTCTCTTGTACCTGGGGGCGGGTGCGGCCATGATTCCCTTTATTCTGAAACCGGATGCCCGTGTAACATTGCTCTTTGCCGGGAAAAACCTTATCCGCACACTGGGTATTCTTTTTTTCGGGGGACTGTCCGGCCCCCTGCTGTTAATGGCCGGTTTAAGGGCCGCCAACGCGGCATCCGTTTCCATCTGGCTGAACATGGAGCTTGTGGCCACCGCCCTTCTGGGTGTTTTGTTTTTTAAGGACAGCCTTGATGTTTTTACATGGCTGGCTGTGGGGCTTACCGTCTGCGCCGGGCTTATTACCGTTATGGGGGAAGGCGCGGACGGAGGTATTTCCGCCCTCTTTATAACGGCAGCCTGTTTTTGCTGGGGCATGGACAACCATTTAACGGCCATTACCGACGGCGCAACGCCTCAGGCTGTTACCTTTGTCAAAGGAATAATGGCCGGACTGGTAAACTTTCTTATTGGTCTTTCCATAGCCGGTACACCGGCAGTGTTCAGCCGTATTTATCCGGTACTGATAGTGGGCGGTTTTTCGTATGGACTGAGTATTGTTCTCTATGTTCTTTCCGCTCAGAATATTGGCGCGGTCAGAGGGCAGATACTCTTTTCCACAGCGCCTTTATGGGGTGTTGTTCTTTCCTACATTATGTTCCGGGACAGCTTTGCCTGGACTCACGTTATTTCACTTCTGCTTTTAACGCTGGCCGTTATTGTTATTAACACATTCACACACGGACATCCGCACCGGCACGAACAAATGGAACATGTGCATTATCACAGACATAACGACGCGCACCATAATCATGTGCATGAAGACGGATTCCACAATACCGGTAAAGGTCATTCCCATCTGCATACCCACAAGGCCTTAACGCACGAGCATCCGCATTTTCCCGATCTGCATCACAGGCACGGACACCCGCGCCGGAAATAAACAGGCCGGCACCCGGCCGGCCTGTAAAGTGGTTTTGTTTTACGGGTCGAAGTTTGTTGTATCCGGTAAAATTAACCTAAAGGCACCGCGAATAAATGTGTCAGGAGAAATATATTCCTCAAATTCGTACAGAAAAGATGAGGTGGCACTGTCCGGATTTACGGTGCAATACCAGTCGGCAGGAGCAGGATTCCCTGCCAAGGCAGTGTTTCCCATCTCTTGTGACGCATCCACAGTCAACGCGATGTTCTGTACAGTCAGCTGGTTATCCGCATATTCCATAACAGGTGTTCCTGGTACTATACTATTGTCAACGTTTTCCCAGAGCAGCAGATCCCGTATGGAGCCGAACGGTGCCGGGCTTACGGGGCTGCCCGACCATCTAAGTGCCGGCATAACGGTAATATGCGCGGTGTTCAGTCCCGGCTCTACCATTATTTCCTTAACAGCAAAACACAGATCTCCGTTTGGAGTATTTGAATCAGGTGTTCCTTTTAGGAAAATCAGAAACACGTAACGGCCCGGTTCCAGACTGTTAATGAAAAGCGGCCCTGTTCCGGATTGAATATGATGCCTTATCTGGGTGTTGCTTTGCATAATAAAAACTTCAGCTCCTGTTATACCCGGAGCTATATAACGGGAAGCGGTGCCGTTTCCCTGAGGGTTCATTGGAATGTTTAGAACCACACTGCCCGTTTTGCCCATAAAACCCGAGCAGGCCGGCAGGAGAGGGAGAATTGTAATGACGGCAAGTACTGTAACTATTTTTCTGTATTGTCTGTGTTTCATCTGTGTATTCCTTTCAAGCGGCCGGCGCCCGGCCGGCCTGTAAAATTTTTCTGCGGAAACGGGAGTCCGGTCAGGGCAGATCCGGGAAGAGGAGTGTAAAAGTGCCTTGAGGCGTTCCTGCGGCGGTGTCGCGGAATTCGTAAGAATAGGATTTGCTCCCTGGAGTACAATAACAAGTCCACGGGGAACTGACCGTTTGAACGCCGGTCATCTCTCCCGCACCAGCTCCCAAGCCTGTAATGCCCCGAACCGTCAACTGGTCTGTGCCGTATTCCATAAGAGGAGATCCCGTTATGCTGCTGTCAACGTTCACCCAGAGCAGCAATTCCCGTATTGAATCAAACGGCGGCGTATTGCCACCCATATATGGCCATTCAATAGCCGGCCAGAGAGTAATTTCAGCAGTGTTAGGGCCCGGCTGTATGGTGAGTTCTTTAACAGCAAAGCACAGATCGCCGTACGGCAGGGCACTGTCAAAGTCGCGCAGGAAAATCAGAAACGCGTAGCTGCCCGGCTCCAGATCTGTTATTAACATGTAATTGAGCGAACCTGAAAGAATGTGTTTGGTTACAGTCTTAATTTCCGCGTTGTTTTTCATTATATGTATTTCGCAGGTATCCGCTGCGGGATTCAAATAACGCTGGCTGCCGCTGTTTCCCTGAGGGTTCATTGGAATGTTTAGAACCACGCTGCACTTTTCGCCTATAACACCCGTACAGGAAGAGAGGATGAGCAGAAGCACAGCCAAAGCCGCTGTTCCAGGTACTGTCTGTTTTCTAAATGTTTTGTTTTTCATGTTACAACCGCCTTAGTTCAGAATAAACAGCATTGAACTGCTTTCAATAAAGCCGTTTCCGGGAATATTCAGGTTTTGCAGAATATCTGCCGCCGCGCCTGAAATGGTTATTCCGCCAATACTGCCTGCTACAGGGCTGAGACTCCAGTTCTCCGCGGCCAGTTCCAGAGGAATGGCAGGGGCCTGGCTGATTGACGCCCAGGAATACGAGCCGGCCGAAGAGAGTACGGTTCCCTGTTTGCTGGAAAATTCCACCAGCCCCTCGTAGGTGCGCAGTTTGTTATTGGCGGACAGCTCGAAATCGGTGCCGCGTACCGCTGCGGTTGCTACAGGTGTGCTGAGGCGGAAATCCAGCAATTTACGCTGCGCCTTTGTTGTTTGAGTCCGCACGGCTCTTACCCTGCCGGACTGCAGGGAAACGCGTGAAGAAACGGTATTTCCTTTTTCGGCCAGTTCGTCAATCTGTATCCGTGTCAGCGGCTGGAGTGTTATCTGCATGCCGCCTGCCTGCAGGCGGGCCATGGAGCCGAATCCTGTGGAAATGTAATCGCTGCCGGAAATTTGCTGGCCGGCCGAAACCGGTGTCCATTCACCTCCAGCCTTTTTAATTTCCACTTTTCCGGTGAAGCTGAGCAGCGAAACTTCTTCCGCGTATAGAAACAAGCTTGTTATGGTCAGCAGAATTAAGATAAGTCCGAATTGTTTTATAAACATATTTTCTCTTCCTTTAGAAACTGAAGAAACAGTTCAGATTAAGGCGCGCCATCAGCGGAGCCTTGTCCAGATAGGCCGTCTGAAAGTGCGGCGCGAGCTGTATTGGATTACCCGCTGCCAGCAATCCGAATTGCAGATCCCAGCCGAAGTCGGAATAATTTCTCCAGACGCAGTGAACCAGGGCTTCCTGCCCCAGGAAATGCCCGTTGTCCGTCAGGGGAACCAGAGTGGATGAAACAACACCTCCGGTGCTGCGCAGCAGGGTTGTTGTTTGCCCGGTAACGGCAAAGGAGTTTGTAAATTTTTTCTTCCATGTCAGCGAGACGGCGGTAATGTTGCCGCTTTCAAATGGAACGACAAAGCCGCTCTGTCCTACCCGGGACACGGGCGTGTACTGATGCAGCATTGCTGCTGAAGGCGCGCCCATTCTGTACTGCGTCCGCGCGGCCGGGTTATCTCCGCTGGCTGTACGGAGGCGCAGGCTCAGCTGTGATTTTTCATCAGGCAGCCAGGCTGCCATAAGATCGGCAGCGCCTCCCAGAACATGTGTGCTGCCGCAGATGCCGTACTGAGCGGCCAGCACAATGGAATACATCCATGATTCATTGATGCTTCCCTGGCCTTTAACTTCCAGAAACACCGGATAAAACGCCTTGGCGTTATAGCTGTCCAGGGTTTTCTGTGTAACCGCATCCTGAACAGCCAGAATATATACCGAAAGATCCATCCATGGCGTTAATACGGCGTTTCGCCAGCCGGCATATTCCAGAAAACGTGATGCCGAAAAGAAACTCCGCGGCGACATATCTCCGCCCGGCAAGTCCAGAAGTGTCATTGAGTAATTTGAACTTTGGCGGAACGTGCCGCCTGTGTATCCGGCTCCAAACCACAGCAGCTGCCCTCCCTTCTGAATGGAGCCGCTGAAGCCGTCGAAGGGTGAAGCTATAATTATGAGCGCCGGATCTACGGCCATTTGACGGCCGGCCTTGTAATGAAATGTATCTGAATAACCATAAACGTTCAGTACGTTTAACACGGGAAATACCGAATAATGCAGAACGTCAAACTGAATTGTATTATCGATATTGCAGGTGAAAGGGAAACCAAGATTCACTCCCACCCCGGCTTCCGCTCTCAGTCTGAGTCCGCTGCTCCATTTTCCTGAATACCACGCGCTGGCCATAGTGCTGGTATTGAAGGCACAGCCGGCAATTTTTATTTCCGGAAAATCCAGTCCCTGTTTTACGCGGCCGCCCCACATGGATTCCATTGCCCCCAGTCCCGAAGATACCAGCAGCACCAAGACGCATACCAGCAAGTATATTCTGCGTTTCATTCAGACACCTCCCCGGGAACCGGCATGGCGGAAATGGCTGTCAGTACCTCATACGGAGGCATAAAGCGTGTATAGTATATGTTTGACGGTTCAATCAGACCCATGAACGAGGCCTCCTGTACAGCCAGACGCGGTGTGCGTACTGAGCGGAACAGCAGCCCTCCGGTAAATTCCTGAGCTGAAAGCAGCGCCAGGTAAAACTGTCCCAGGCTTACAGGTGTTTCAGGACTGTTTGCCCGGAACCACTTTCCAAATTCCTGTTCGGCTGCCCACTGATAACCTTTCTGCGGCTCTGCCTCCAGCGGAAGCTGGCCGGAAGCCTGTGCTACCAGCATCATGGCTGTTGCCGTGTCCGCGTATTCCTGGTTCAGAAATTCATCCAGAATACGGTTGGACTGACCCCATGCTCCACATAATCCGGTAAAAATCAGGGTCAGAAGAAAAAAATTCTTCATTCAGGCGTTTCTCCTTTGATGAACTATTAATTAAGCTAATGTATATTCTATCATGGAAAATTCAGAATACTATGATTCTTCATAATTATTTACAGATTTACCGCTGCTGCCGGCCTGATGGCTGTAAGGCAATAGAGGAAAACCGGTTCTGTGTATAAAATACCGTTAAGAGGTGTCTTGAATGGCAATAGAAGAGGTCAGAACCTATTTCAGACAATTCGGCATGGAAGAGAAGATAATGGAGTTTGATGTCTCCAGCGCCACGGTAGAGCTTGCGGCACTGGCTCTGGGCTGTGAACCGGAAAGAATTGCCAAAACCCTGTCTTTTAAAGTTGGCGAACAGTGTGTATTGATTGTCGCAGCCGGAGATGCCAGAGTTGATAACGCGAAATACAAAAGTTTTTTTGGAAAGAAAGCAAAAATGTTAAGTCCGGAAGAAGTGGAACTGCATACCGGCCACAAGGTGGGCGGTGTGTGTCCTTTCGGCGTTAAGCCCGGACTGCAGGTTTATCTGGATGTCTCGCTCAAAAGGTTTCAGACAGTTTTTCCGGCCTGCGGCAGCAGTAACAGCGCCATAGCGCTTGGAATGGAAGAGCTTGAAAAGTATTCCCGTTCACTGGAATGGATCGATGTCTGTAAAAACTGGGAGGGGTAGAAATGGAAGTTATAGAAAAACGGAGAAGTATCAGGAAGTACACAGAGCAGCCGGTGGATAAGGCTTTAATAAATTCCCTGATTCAGACGGCAATACTGGCGCCTTCCGGCCATAACACGCAGCCCTGGCACTTTATTGTGGTGGACGATCCTGAGCTTAAAAAGAAAATTGCGGCGGCCTCTCATAAGCAGGACTGGATGCTTGCTGCTCCTGTTTTTATTGTATGCGTGGCAGATATAAAGGTTATGAGCGGTTGTGAGGATGTTCATTTTCTGGATGAGGAATCGCCTCAATTGGAATTGAAAAAAATTATCAGGGATACAGCTATCTGCGTTGATCATCTGGTTCTGGAAGCGACGGAAAGAGGGTTGGGTACATGCTGGGTTGCCTGGTACAAGCAGGCAGATATCCGGCCTCTTCTGGGAATTCCTGAAGATAAATATGTTGTGTCAATTGTTACAGTGGGATATGCCGCCCAGGAACCGAAACCCCGCCCAAGAAAAAAGATGGAAGAGGCTCTGCATTATAACCGCTGGTAAGGCCGGCGGAAGCTGATTTCCGCGCTGCCGGGTTAAATGCCGCGTTAAAGGCCGGTTTCCTTGTTAAAGCCGAAATAGTTAACCGCGTTGCGGCAGCATATGTCTTTTATCATGTTGTCCAGCAGTTCCGTGTCGTTGGGTACTTCGCCGTTTTCCACCCAGCCGCCTACCATGTTGCAGAGTACGCGCCGGAAGTATTCATGTCTGGGGAAAGAAAGGAAACTGCGGCTGTCTGTGAGCATGCCCACAAAGCGTGAAAGAAGTCCCATGCTGGCCAGGGCTGTCATCTGGCGTTCCATGCCGTTCTTCTGATCGTTAAACCACCAGCCGGAACCGATCTGAATTTTGCCGGGCAGATCTTTCTGAAAGGCTCCGATAAGAGCGCTGACCGCTTCATTGTCGGCAGGGTTCAGCGGGTAAATGATTGTCCGGGGCAGCATGTCGTCTTCGGCCAGCGTTCCCATAAAACGGGCCAGGCCGCTGATCTGGGGGAAGTCGCCGATTATATCAAAGCCCGTGTCCGGGCCCAGCCGGGAAAATGCCCGGGGGTTGACGTTGCGGAGGGCGCCGGTGTGAATTTGCATGGCCCACCCGGCGGCAGCATCCATGCGGGCGCAGCTTTCCATAACCGCGCTCTGGAAAACAAGGGTTTCTTCAAAGGACGGGGCCGTGCCGGCCAGTGCTTTCCGTATAATGCTGTCAACGGTTTCAGGATTCCATTCCCGGGCGGGAACATATTCCACACCGTGGTCGGAAATGCGGCAGCCGTTCTGGTGAAAAAAGGCATGGCGTACCATCAGGGCTTCCAGCAGACTCTCCCAGCCGAATATGTGTCCTCCGGCTGCATTGGCCAGTTTCTTTATATACCTTTCCCATGAGGGAAGGTCTTTGAAATTGTACACCCGGTCGGGGCGGAAAGCCGGAAACATCTGCAGTTCTGATGAGGCAGAGTTTCTGAAGGCCTGGTGGTGAGAAAGACTGTCGGCCGGATCGTCTGTTGTGCAGATTATACGGACCTTCTGCATTTCCAGCAGGCCTCTGGCGCGGAAGTTATTTTCGCGCAGGCAGGCGTTGGCGGTTTCCCATATTTCATCGGCCGTATCGGGAGAGAGCAGTTTCTTTATGCCGAAGTAGCGGCGCAGCTCCAGGTGCGTCCAGTGGTAAAGCGGGTTGCCGAGAGTCTGAGGCACAGTGGCTGCCCAGGCGTTAAACTTTTCCCGGGGAGAGGCGTCTCCGGTACACAGACGTTCGGAAAAACCGGCACAGCGCATGGCCCGCCATTTATAATGATCGCCTTCCAGCCATGCTTCCCAGAGGTTGGCAAACGGCCGGTTGCCGGCAATATGGGCCGGGGAGAGGTGGTTGTGATAGTCGATAATGGGCAGGCCTTCGGCGGCTTCATGGTAGAGCCGTACCGCAGAGGGCGTGCTGAGCAGGAAGTCTTTTCCCATGAATTCTTTCATTTGTGTTTCCTTAAATTCCCGAGAACGCGGAGAATCCTCCGTCCACGGGAATAACGGTTCCGTTGACATAGCCGGAAGCGCTGGAGTCAGCCAGCCAGAGAAGGGTTCCCAGAAGTTCTTCTGGCGCGCCCAGCCGCTGGAAGGGTATGTGGTCCAGAATTTTGAGCGCCCTGTCCGTCCATGTACCGTCGGGGTTCGTCATAAGGCTGCGGTTCTGATTGGTCAGAAAAAATCCCGGAGCAATGGCATTAACCCGTATTCCCGTGCGGGAAAAGTGTACCGCCAGCCATTGTGTCAGGTTGTTCACGGCGGCTTTGGCGGCTGAGTAGGCTGGTACTTTTGTCAGCGGCAGAATGGAGGCCATGCTGGAAATATTAATAATAACACCGTTCTTTTTTTCCGCCATGCCCCGGCTGAATATCTGGGTGGGGAGCAGGGTTCCGATTAGGTTCAGATCCAGTACAAAGCGGAGGCCGTCAGGATCAAGGCTGAAAAAGGAGTTTAAGTTTTCGGCTGTGTTTTCCAGCTGTTCCGGCAGCAGGTATTCCGCGGCGGTGTTGCCCCTGGGATCATTCCCTCCCGCGCCGTTGATAAGAATGTCAGCGGAAGCCCAGGTTTCTTCAATTGTTTTACAGGCCTGCCGCAGGGCTTCGGGATCTGTAACGTCGGCAGAAACGGGAAGTGCTTTGCCGCCGGCTTTGCTGATGCGTTCGGCTGCTGTTTCCAGGGTTTTGAGCGTCCGGCCTATAAGGGCAACAGAAGCTCCGCATTCGGCCAGCGCCTGAGCCATGGCGCTGCAGAGAA